>JADHEF010000406.1_pt1 | contig 46997 bp, 45 predicted proteins | sample 8952391 | NCBI WGS metagenome assembly JADHEF01 (sample SAMN16124439, study PRJNA663245) | bioreactor sludge metagenome | isolation source: sludge (nitrite) | place: India:Bengaluru | collected 2019-02-28 | reverse complement strand
GAGTTATCCATGTGAGAGTAAGTCATCGCCAGCTCATTAATTCTAAATCCCCCTAACTCAAATGAGATAGGGGGATTTTTTTATGCTGAAAAGATTAAAAATAAAAAAAATAGAGCGGAGAATACACGCTAAATTATAAAAAAAATGCATTTATATAAATTAAAATTATGTGAAATATCTATTATTCATCAAAGAATTCGAAAAATGCAAATTATTTTGTGTGATTTTTATACAACTTTGGTCTAGTTTTTCCAAAAAAAGCCCTTTCAATTGTTTTATTTATAGACAAAAACTGAATAATGAATGTAAATGCTGTAATCGATCAGGCTAAGTTTAAGCCTTTTCATTTAACGGTTGTTTTGTGGTGCTTATTCGTCGTCTTGTTTGATGGCTATGATTTAGCAATTAACGGTGTGGCTTTACCACTTTTAATGAAAGAGTGGGGCATGACGGCTGTTCAAGCGGGAATGCTAGCCAGTACTGCCTTAGCAGGCATGATGTTTGGTGCCATGCTATTTGGGATGCTGGCTGATAAAATTGGCCGTAAAAAAGTCATTATTATCTGTGTTACGTTATTCAGTGGGTTCACTTTTGCGGGTGGCTTTGCTTCAAACCTGACTGAATTTGGTATTTTACGCTTTATCGCGGGTCTTGGAATTGGTGGTGTATTACCGAACTTGGTCGCTTTAACTTCGGAATATGCGCCGCAGAAGTTTCGTAGTACTTTGGTGACTGCGATGTTTAGTGGCTATGCAATGGGTGGGATTATGGCAGCCCTCCTAGGTGTTGCATTTACGCCAACATTTGGCTGGAAGATCATGTTTTTCATTGCTGGTATTCCATTACTGTTTATTCCGATTTTATGGAAATTTTTACCTGAATCAGTCACCTTTTTAGTGAAAGACCAGCAAACAGAAAAGGCACGCAGCATTATTCAACGTCTGGTACCTGAAGAGATTGTAACTTCAGATACTGTTCTGGTGCTGAATGAAGCTAAAGTCCCTGATGCATCTGTCGCTGCCTTGTTTAAAAATGGCCGTGGTATGGGTACAGTTTTATTTTGGTGCTGCTTCTTCATGTGCTTATTGATGGTTTATGCCTTAGGAAGCTGGTTACCAAAACTGATGATGGCTGCGGGTTATTCGATGGGCAGCAGTTTAATGTTCCTCCTTTCTTTAAATATTGGCGCGGTGATCGGCACTGCTGGTGGTGGTGTGCTCGCGGATCGATTCCACTTGAAACCTGTCATTATTAGCATGTTGACTGTCGGGGCATTTGCACTGGTGGGTTTAGGCTTTAATTCACCACAACCTGTAATTTATTTATTGGTTGCACTTGCAGGAGCGGCTTCGATTGGTTGTAGTATTTTGCTATATAGTTATGTGGCGCAATATTATCCATTGGCTGTTCGTTCAACCGGGTTGGGTTGGGCATCAGGGATTGGCCGTGTGGGTGCAATCGTGGGGCCAATTGTCATTGGTGTATTGTTGGGCATGGAATTACCACATAAGTTGAATTTTATTGCTGTGGCGATTCCTGCGGTGCTTGCTGCGATAGCGGTTTCTTTTATCCGTTTAAATAGTGCTGAAGAAGCAGTTAAAACTCAGGTGAAAGGTTCGAGTTGAATCAAAGCATCTTCTTAATCAAATCCCAAAAAGATAAAAGGCTCTCATTTTGAGGGCCTTTATTTTTGCAAAATGGGTGTACCGTTGGGTGATATTCGGTCGTGTTTGAAGGAGAGTGCTATGCTAAAGGTAGCATTAAATAGGGCAGTACAATAACAATGATTAAGCAGCAGAAAAAACTCGAACCTGAGCAAAGTGAACATTTATTCAATACCTTAGAACAACGGTTTCAACAGCATACTGAACGTCATATGCAAATTAGTTGGGCATTTGTCCGAGAACAACTTTTGCACTCTCCTGAAAAACTATATGCGTTACAACAAATGGAAATAAGTGGTGGTGAGCCCGATGTCGTGGCTTTACCGAATACACAAGATGTGTATTTTTTTGATTGCTCAATTGAGTCACCGAAAGGGCGACGGAGCATGTGTTATGACCGAGAGGCACTATTGAGTCGCAAGGATCATCCGCCTCAAAATACAGTACTCGATTGGATACAGGCGTATGGCTTAAGCTTAATGACGGAACAACAATATTATCTTTTACAGCAGATCTTTAATTTTGACTTGAAAACATCCAGTTGGGTTGAAACTCCAGCCGAATTACGCCAGCAAGGCGGGGCAATTTTTTGTGATCAGCGCTATGGTCGTACGTTTACCTATCATAATGGCGCTGCTTCATACTATGCGAGTCGAGGCTTTCGGACTTATATTCAGCTTTAATTGTGGAATAGAGATAAAAAGAAACCCCGACATCCTGTCGAGGTTTCTTTGTATTTCAGTACTTAGATACAACTCCTGTCATATCTCACATCCTGATGTTCAAACTGATTATTGTTGTTTTAAGTTTGGGAAACTTCCTGTTTCCTGATGATTTAAATATACATGGCAGTGCTTGTTGTTCATACAGCATTTTAGCTACGCTATTTGTAAGCCTAAGCTGACAAAAGTAAATGGCTTATATAATTTTTGCTTAGTACTTTAAATCAGCATCGTTTAAATAGGCTGATGAATGCTGGATTGATCTAGTGAAACGGATGATGTTCTACGCAATGACTGGATTTGATGGTTTCTTTTTTAAATATAGAGCATCACTGGTATAGCACGGTTGTAAATCGACTGTGCTGTAAATACAGAACAATATTAAAAAGCCGTATTCATGCATATGATGTTCATCAGAAATATGGCCAATGTTCTCTGATGGGGTGAATATTTGAATAAAAATGTGAAAAGTAATGTTTTTTATGCGGGGGATTAATACTTTTAGCGTTATTTACATTGATTTTTTCAGTAGGTTGAGTATAGACGCAGGATCTTCAAATTTTATGCAGGAAAATAGGTGTAATAAATCATTCCAAAAAGTTTGTTAATTTATAACTAATTTTGCACAATAAATAAGCTGATTAATTGAACGGTTGAATCAGTACACATTATAAAAATGGAATATTTGAAGCAGAAATTACAGAATATTTTTATAAAAGTGAGTATTGTTGAACCATATAAAAGGGAAGTTTAATCGACACACTTTAACCAAGGTTTTGTGAAAACTCCTCTGTTTGTCATTTAGAACCTTGCACCCAAAAGGTCGAAGCTAAATCAAACACTCAAGATTAATATTAAATGGTTCTTTTTTGTTGCGAGATAACCAAATAAAAAGCAATTAAAAGGGACCTAGGTTTAGGTGTTTTATGTCAGGAACTCGTGAAAACTGGACATCACGATCTGGTTTTATTATTGCAGCTGTAGGTTCGGCTGTAGGTTTAGGTAATATTTGGCGTTTCCCTTATGTTGCTTATGAAAATGGTGGCGGCGCCTTTCTTATTCCTTATTTATTGGCGTTAATTACCGCTGGTTTACCTCTGTTATTTTTAGATTATGCAACGGGACACCGTAGCTCGGGGTCACCACCTAAAGCCTATCGGGCTTTGTTTAAAGGCGGTGAAACGCTGGGTTGGTGGCAAGTCTGTGTGTGTATCATCATTGGTTTGTACTATGCCAGCGTACTGACGTGGGCGGGAAGCTATGTTTACTTCTCGATTGGTCAGGCTTGGGGCAGTGACCCTGAAAGTTTCTTCTTTAATACCTACTTACAAACGTCGAAAGCAACAGGTTTTGATTTTCAGTTTGTGAGCCATTTATTTTGGCCAATCGTGGGAATTTGGGCACTGACCTTAATTATTCTGTTTGGTGGGGTTAAAAAAGGTGTTGAATTATCGAATAAGATTTTCATGCCTTTGTTATTCGTTTTATTCACTATTTTAGTAGTGCAATCACTTCGTTTACCCGGTGCAGCAGAAGGCTTAAATGCATTCTTTACACCGAACTGGTCTGCGATGATGGACTATAAAGTGTGGTTGGCGGCGTACGGTCATACCTTCTTCTCGCTTTCCGTGGGTTTCGGGATCATGGTGACTTATGCATCTTACCTAAAGCCAAAGACCAACTTGACTGGTTCGGGGCTGATCGTTGGTTTTGCCAATGCTTCAACTGAAATTTTGGCGGGTATTGGTATTTTTGCTGCATTGGGCTTTATGGCGCATACCGCAGGCAAAGAAGTTCAAGATGTAGTGAGTGGTGGTATCGGTCTGGCATTTATTGCTTTCCCGAAAATCATTTCAAGTCTTGGAGCAGGTGCTGATTTATTCGGTCTATTGTTCTTCTCATCATTATTTGTTGCCGGTATTTCTTCCATGGTGAGTATCTTGGAAGTGCCAATTGCAGCGATGCAGGATAAGTTAAAATGGAGCCGTAAGAAAGCAGTTACCATTATTGGTGGTGGTAGTGCACTGGTTTCAGTGATCTTATTCTCAAGTGTGAATGCGATTAAACTGGTGGATATCGTGGATCACTTTATCAATAACATCGGGATTATCGGTGGTGCACTATTGTCGATTATCAGTGTGGCATGGTTTAAGCGTTCTGCATTGATTGGGCTTCGTGATCACGTGAACCGTATTTCAACGGTTCAATTGGGCAAAGGCTGGGCATTTACTTTAACTGTCATTACCTCATTGATTTTGTTAACGACCTTGAGCATGACCATATTTAACTTACTGAAAAATGGTTATGATAGTTATAGTATGAGTCTACAGGGTGTATTCGGATGGGGCAGCGTGATTTTCTGTGCTGTTGTTGCAATCGTACTCAGTAAAATGAAAGATCGCTAGGAGAGCATAAATGAATACTTCGGCAATCGTGATGATGATCATTTCAATGGTGTTTTTATGGGGTGGACTTGTGTTGTCTATTCTCCACTTGATGAAAAACCCTGAAGAACTTGATGAGGTTCTTGAAGAAGTGAAAGACCAGCATACGTTGTAATACCTGATATAAAATTTAACCCTGAAAATAGGTATTTACCTATTTAAAATAACGCCCGATGAGCTTCATTGGGCGTTATTTTTTTCTATGGAGGTAAAGTGAGTTGGCAGCTTAGATAAGCTTTTTTTGATGAGTTGATTTGGAGCTTATTGTTCACGTCCATTTGGCTCGAAATAAATAAGAATTTAAACGACCAGAAAGCACAAAAAGTATGCTGTACAAATTTTATCTAATAAATATGCAATCACAATAACAACTATGATACAAAATAGTATAGAATTGTGACACAGTTTGTACTTTTGCTGGCTAATTCATATGAAAATTAACAAAAAGAAATTTTCTGCTCTGTCGTTTTTATTTTTTTTCATTAGAAGCACATGCATTTCCACAACCGGGAAGCTATATTTCTAACGTTGCATCTGGGGACTATACCGATGAGATGGGGGAATGTTTTATTGGTCAATTCCAATCCCGTGGCATTGGAAGTGCAAAAAATGTACTCACTGACTTTAGTACAAAATCAAAACCAATATGGTGTGGTTGGTGGGGCGGTAAATCTGCCACATGTGTTAACCAATATAGGTAATACTGCTGATCGATATACATTGGGTCTAGTACAAAGTAGCACTGATAATTTTGATTTAAGTAATGTGAAGGTCTATGCAGACCGCGATAAAAATGGTTTACCAGATAATACCGAAGACTTATTGGTGGGATCAATTGAGCTCAATGCGGGTCAATCTTTAGCAGTTGTGCTTGTGGGCAGTATCTCGACCAATGTGTCTTTTAATCAGCTCAGTAGTTTAGACCTCATCTACTAGCGTCGAACCTTTGGGTTTCAGGTGGATATAACTTTGTGGGCTATCAAGATAAAGATCTGATTGATAGTGATACAACGATGGATGGAGCATATTTCCGTTTCCGCTTCAAATTTGACGAAAACTTATTTAACAAAAATAAGCCTTCAGTCAATAAAGCCTTGGAGCCTAAATAATGTTGAAACACCATGCTAAACATGTGTTGTGGCTTCTAGCTTTGGGTACTGTGGTGGCGCATGCTGCAGAGGTCCCTGTCAGCTCAAATTATCCAGTTTCGCAGCAGCAGGTGCATGAGCAATTGCACACTGCAATTGAGCAAGCGATGGACGTACGAGACAAGTACCAGTTAGAAAAAGCACGAACATGGCTGAGTTATGCTGACCATGAATATAGTGAAAAAGCGAAGCGTCAAAATATTGATCTGATCTATCAGCAGGTCTTAGACATTGTATATGCAGATCAGCGTGCAACGTTAAGTATAGAAACACCAATGCTACCGTTTTCCCAACTGATGCGCCGCGATTTATGGACGCGTGCCTCAACCATAAAAACACAGACTGGATTTCAGTGTGCTTATAAAGAACTTGCATAGGCTGAAGTGAATTTGGTTTGGGCGGCTGCTGAGTACCGTGAATTAGGTTGGCATCATTCGCGTGAGATTTTTGCTTCTGCAGAACGGTTGATGGATCAAGCCACATATTTATCTGAAAACCGTGGCACACTTTAACTTAAAGCAGTTCGCTTTTTAGAAAAATTGCAGTAACTGCAATCAGTACACACATGAAAAAAGGAGCCTTTCAGCTCCTTTTAATTTTAAATCTTTTCAATGCGACAATAATAAAAACCATCGCCACGCCCTACTTGTGGGAGTAGTTGGCGACCATGAATCTGCTCAACACCCCAATCGGCATCAATTTTAATTTCTTTCGCATCCGTATGTTCAGCAAAGAAGTCGACCATTTGCTGTTCATTTTCGGCTTTCAAAATCGAGCAGGTGATGTATAGCAATGTGCCGCCGACTTTGAGTTGTTGCCACATATTTTCAAGAATTTGCTTTTGCAGCTGTACTGTTTTAGCAATATCGCCCGACTGACGCAGTAAACGAATATCGGGATGGCGACGGATTACCCCAATGGCAGAACAGGGTGCATCGAGAACGATACAATCTGCAAGTTCAGGTGATGTCCACTTCACCGCATCGGCAGTGATAATGTCGACATACTTTTCATTTAAAGCCAAACGCTCTAAGTTTTCCGAGACACGTTTTAAGCGCTTTTCATCTTGGTCGAGTGCAATCAATTTTTTCGGCTGATACATCTCTAAAATATGCGCTGTCTTGCCGCCAGGTGCTGCACAGGCATCAATTACAAATTTGCCATTCAAGTCGGGTAACAAAGTTGCACAGAGTTGTGCATGTTCATCTTGGACTGAAAAACCACCTACTTCAAAACCTGGTAGGCTTGGGATATGCAGACTGTCATCCAGCACAATGCCGACATTTGAAAGTTCACAGGCATGGGCTTCAATGCCTTCATCTTCTAAAATTTCAAGATATTCGTCACGGCTGACTTGTAAGGTGTTCACTCTTAAGGTTAAGGGTGCAACTTGTTTCAGCTCATAGCTGATTTCAGCCAGTTGCTCGCCCCAGTCCTTTTTCAAACGCTTTGCTAACCAACTTGGCAGATTCGAGGCTTGTTCCAAAACATCGTAGAATTGTTCCGTTTCACGTGTTGCACGGCGCAAAATAGCATTCACCACACCACTTAAGCTTTCCATACCCAATTGTTTGGCTGCTTCTACCGTTTCAGAAATCGCGGCATGCGCTGCAACGCGGGTACACAGCAATTGGTATAAACCCACATATAAACAGGTTTCAACGACTTGGTTTTCCAGTGGCTTAGTCAACAACGGTAAAGTCACTTGTTTAAGCGCATGCCATTGGCGTAAACAGCCAAGAACTAACTCATGGTACAAGGCACGGTCTTTGTCAGACACAATTGCCATGTGTTGCTGAAGTACCGATGCCAGTGATTGACCATTTTGGACAGCCAATAACGTTTTAACAACCTGAGCACGTAAGTTTAGAGTCTTACCTGAGGCGTAGGGAGATTGTTTCATTATAGAATTTGTCCAATATTCAGTTTTTGGGTTTGTAAAATTTGTACGGCATTTAGGGGTTTACCGCCCGGCCATTGCAGAGAGCTTAAACACACCGCGTGTTCATCGCCACAAGCGACATGAACACCGTGTTTATCAATAGCTAAAATGGTGCCTGCAGCTTGAGCTTGCGCATTTTCTTGGGACAACATCGAACCCCAAACGCGCAGATTATTGCTTTCATCAAGTGCGATAAATGCGACAGGCCATGGGTTAAATGCACGAATATTACGGTCGATTTGCACCGCTGTTGAAGTCCAATCAATTTGCGCTTCAGCTTTAGAGAGTTTGTGTGCATAGACTGTCAAAGCTTCATCTTGCACTTCGCGGTTGTCTAAATAGTGCTGCAATGTGCTTTCAGAGGCTAAAACTTTGACCGTCGCTTCGGCCCCTTGTTGTGCCAATTTGTCATGCAAGCTTGCAGAGGTATCTGTAGCTTCAATCGGGCAGTAGGTTTTATACATCATATCGCCCGTATCCAAACCTGCGGCCATTTTCATAATGGTGACCCCAGTTTCGGTATCTCCAGTAGAAATTGCGCGTTGAATAGGCGCTGCACCTCGCCAGCGTGGCAACAGTGAACCGTGAATGTTCAAACAGCCATATTTAGGTGTATCCAAAACCACTTGTGGCAAAATAAGGCCATAAGCAGCCACCACCATCACATCTGCATTTAAGGCTTTGAGCTCAGTTTGAGCAGCTAAACCTTCTTCAGTTGAGGATTTAAAATGTAGCGGTTGATACACAGGAATATCATGCGCTAAAGCCAACTGCTTCACGGCTGAAGCGGTAAGTTTCTGCCCACGACCTGCTTTACGGTCAGGTTGTGTATAGACTGCTACAATTTCGTGTTCTGTTTTTAGGAGAGCGTCTAATGCCACAGCCGCAAATTCGGGCGTGCCTGCAAAGATGATTTTCAAGAAATACTCGGAAAAAAGGAGAAGATTAAAACAATTATAGCAAAACTCGAGCAGCTACAGATTTATCCTGCATAAAAAGCCGATAGAGTAGTTCTAACTAGATGATGTGCGAGAGTTTTATTCAAAAAATAGCGGAAGGATCCTTGATAGCATATCGCTCAAAATTTGTATTTCATATAAATAAAACTCATGCAAAATTTAAAAATTATTCATAGAAGTTTTGTATTGCAAGGCGATTGAACGGGTTATAGTAGTTTCCATATGCAATTGAATGTCAGCTCATCGGTTAAAATGTAGCGCGCAAACTTACTGCCTTCGGTAATTTAGGTCGAGATGCCTAAAAACGAGATTTATGCAGAATGCGAATATGCTATGTTTAAATTTTTGACAGTTTGACACTCTCAGAACTCAGATTTTAGCCAGAGTGAATGTGGACATTCATCTCAAGCACAACTATGTTGGAAAAGTACAATGCCTGACTATCGTTCAAAAACATCGACACACGGAAGAAACATGGCGGGTGCGCGTGGCTTATGGCGCGCAACGGGGATGAAAGACGAAGACTTTGGTAAGCCGATTATTGCGGTAGTCAACTCATTCACTCAATTTGTACCGGGTCACGTTCATTTAAAAGACTTAGGTCAACTTGTGGCACGTCAAATTGAGAAAGCAGGTGGCGTAGCTAAAGAATTTAATACCATTGCGGTCGATGATGGGATCGCGATGGGACACGATGGTATGCTGTATTCATTGCCTTCACGTGACTTGATTGCAGACTCAGTGGAATACATGGTCAATGCGCACTGTGCTGATGCGATGGTCTGTATTTCAAACTGTGACAAAATCACTCCGGGCATGTTGATGGCGTCTATGCGCCTGAACATTCCTGTGGTGTTTGTCTCTGGCGGGCCGATGGAAGCGGGTAAAGTGAAAATCCGTGGTAATGAACACGCGATTGACCTTGTCGATGCCATGATTGTCGCAGCAGATGACAGCTTCACTGATGAAGAAGTGGCTGAATACGAACGTTCAGCTTGTCCAACCTGTGGTTCATGTTCAGGCATGTTTACTGCAAACTCAATGAACTGTTTAACCGAAGCTTTGGGACTATCGCTTCCGGGCAATGGTTCAACCTTAGCGACCCATGCCAATCGTAAAAAATTATTCGAAAAAGCAGGTCAGTTGATCGTTGAAATTACTAAACGTCATTATGAACAAAACGATTACAGCTTGTTGCCACGTTCAATTGCCACCAAAGCAGCCTTTGAAAATGCCATGACGCTTGATATTTCAATGGGCGGTTCAACCAATACCGTTTTACACTTGTTGGCAGCGGCGCATGAAGCGGAAGTTGACTTTACCATGACCGACATTGACCGTTTGTCACGTAAAGTGCCTGTGCTGTGTAAAGTTGCACCTGCAAAGCAAGATGTGCACATGGAAGATGTACACCGTGCGGGTGGCATCATGTCGATCTTAGGTGAATTAGACCGTGCAGGGCTATTGGATACTTCTGTACCGACTGTGCATGAAAAAACCTTAAAAGATGCTTTGGATAAGTGGGATATCATCCGTACGGAAGACGAAGACGTTTATCAATTCTTCCGCTCAGCACCGGGCGGTGTCCCGACGCAAACCGCATTTTCACAAGATCGTTACTACTCTCGTTTAGATGGTGACCGTGACAATGGCGTCATTCGTAATGCTGCACATGCCTTCTCTCAAGATGGTGGTTTGGCTGTGCTGTACGGCAACATCGCATTAGAAGGCTGTATCGTGAAAACAGCGGGTGTGGATGATTCCATCTTGAAATTCAACGGCACGGCACGTGTGTTTGAAAGCCAAGATGCAGCGGTAGAGGCGATTCTAGGTGGAAAAATCACTGCTGGCGATGTGGTGGTTATTCGTTACGAAGGTCCGCGTGGTGGTCCGGGTATGCAAGAAATGTTGTATCCAACCAGTTACTTAAAATCGAAAGGCCTTGGTAAAGACTGTGCTTTACTCACCGATGGGCGTTTCTCGGGCGGCTCATCGGGTCTATCGATTGGTCACGTGTCTCCTGAAGCCGCTGAGGGTGGTGCGATTGGTTTGGTGGAAGATGGCGACCGTATCGAAATTGATATTCCAAACCGTAGTATTCACTTGGCCGTGGATGAAGCAACCATGGCTGCGCGTCGTGAAGTGCAAGAAGCCAAAGGCTGGCAACCTGCTGAACAGCGTCCACGTAAAGTCTCTAAAGCCTTAAAAGCTTATGCAATGCATACTACCAGTGCGTCTAAAGGTGCGGTACGTGACATTTAATTGCTAGTCTTTGAATGATGAGAAAGAGCACTCCATTTGGGGTGCTTTTTTATTGATTGATGAAAATAGCACAGTCGCATTTGACAGTACGGTTTGCACTGTTATTGCGTAGATGAGGTTTTACTTTTGACGACACAAAAGTAACAAAATGCCTTTGTTCCCCTGATATGGCGTCCCTGCCATACAGTGAAACAGCGACATCCATGTCGCTTCATCATTTGACCTGATTTGGGTAGAACCACAATAAATGGGTTCATGTAATTCCCAGTGAGTCGCTTTCATGTCTAGCCTGCTTTCTATACAATAAAAACAGAAAAAATTGCCAAGACTGTAGAGTAATATGCAGCCATCGCTAAGGACAAATACAATGAGTAAAGACAATATCCGCGAACATTCAGCTCCTGTTTATGAAGGCATTGAAAATGCACCCGCACGTTCCATGATGCGTGCCACAGGCTTTAAAGATTCAGACTTTACTCGTCCCTTTGTCGGTATTGCATCTACTTGGGCCAATGTCACGCCGTGTAATATGCATATCGATGGTTTGGCACGTGAGGCTGAAAAAGGGGTTAATCAGGCAGGCGGTAAAGGCATTATTTTTAATACCATTACCATTTCTGACGGGATCTCGAACGGCACCGAAGGGATGAAATACTCGTTGGTTTCTCGTGAAATTATTGCCGATTCGATTGAAGCCGTGGTGGGCTGTCAGGCCTATGATGGGGTGATTGCCATTGGTGGCTGTGACAAAAACATGCCAGGTTGCATCATGGGTTTGGCGCGTTTGAACCGTCCGGGTTTGTTTGTCTATGGCGGGACGATTAAGCCGGGTGCAGGGCATACCGACATGATTTCAGTCTTTGAAGCTGTGGGTCAGCACGCCAAAGGTGAAATCAGTGCCATTCAAGTCAAGCAGATTGAAGAAGTGGCGCTGCCGGGTCCGGGTTCATGTGGTGGCATGTACACTGCAAACTCGATGGCTTCTGCGATTGAAGCCTTGGGCATGAGTTTGCCGGGTTCCTCTGCACAAGAAGCGGTTTCGGATGACAAACGGATCGACTGTCAAAAAGCAGGCGAAGCGGTGATGAATTTGCTGCGCTTAGACCTGAAGCCGCGCGATATCATGACCAAAGCCGCATTTGAAAACTCGATTAAAGTGCTGATTGCTTTGGGTGGTTCGACCAATGGGGTGCTGCACTTACTGGCGATGGCACATACTGCTGGGGTTGAACTGAGTTTGGATGATTTTGTCCGTATTGGGCAAGATATTCCCGTGGTAGCCGATGTGCGCCCATCTGGCAAATATTTAATGTCTGAGTTGATCGCGATTGGGGGCATTCAACCGTTGATGAAGCGCATGTTGGATGCTGGCATGCTCGATGGTTCATGTTTAACCGTAACCGGAAAGACCTTGGCGGAAAATTTGGCTGAAGTTGAAGACTATCCAGCAGGTCAGCAGATTATTTTACCGTTCGATGCGCCAATTAAAAAAGACTCTCACTTGGTAGTGCTTAAAGGTAACCTGTCTCCAACAGGTGCTGTGGCTAAAATCACGGGCAAAGAAGGCCTGTACTTTGAAGGGCCAGTACGTGTCTTTGAAGGTGAAATTGGCGCAATGCGTGGCATTTTAGATGGTGAAGTTCAAGCGGGTGAAGTGGTGGTGATTCGTGGTGAAGGGCCTAAAGGTGGACCAGGCATGCCAGAAATGCTGAAACCGACTTCAGCGATTATTGGTAAAGGTTTGGGTAAATCCGTGGCGCTGATCACCGATGGTCGTTTCTCTGGCGGTAGTCATGGTTTCGTCATTGGACATGTCACCCCAGAAGCCTATGAAGGTGGGCCAATTGGTTTAGTGCAAAATGGCGATAAAATCTCAATCAATGCAGAAACCCGCGAAATGACGTGGCATGTTTCGGCAGAAGAGATCGCAGCGCGTCAAGTCGCATGGGTGAAACCGCAGCCGAATTATCGTTATGGGGCTTTGGCCAAGTTTGCAAAACTGACCACTGGTGCGGAAAAAGGCGCGGTAACTGATCTAAATTTAGATGTCTAATTGATCATTTTGCTGTGAATTGATATAAACCCTTGTAGTACTTTCAAGGGTTTAATTTAGAGGCTTTGCTCATGTCACTGTTGCGTCGATGGTTCGATCCGATTCGATCGCGTTGGTTTTACCAAAAACCGATTCGTCAAACGGTCGTATCTACAGAACAAGGCTTGAGTATTCATTTACGCCTCGACGATGTATATAGCTATTTAGCAGTTCAACAGCTACCACAAATTGAAGAAATTTTAGCGGATGAACTGAAGCCATTGAAGGTGGTCATTTCAAGTCAGGCTGCTGAACCTCCGAACCAAATGTCGGCTTTGGAATGGCAAACTTATTGTTTAAATGATGCCAAAATTCTGTCGCGTCAGCACCGTTTTAGCTTTCACGAAACGCCAGAACAACCCAGTCCAGAGGCATTGAGCCAAGCAGAAACCATCTTGCGGCATACGCCGCTGCGTGGGCAGGACTTTTTGTATTTGCTGGAAGATGTGTTTCACATGCTGTGGCAAAAACAAGAGGGTAAGCTGCGCACCTTATATGCGATGGCCAGCCGTCATCATCAAGAGCAACATTTTCCAGAACGTATTTTTAATGATGATGCGGTACTGGCCAGTTACTTCCAGCTCGGTGACCGTCAGTATCATGCCGTCGATGATCTGCTGCGTTTAACACGCCGTTTAAAACAACAAAAATTATTTACCGATAACCCAATTTTCTTGATCAATCATATTGATTGGCGTGAGCATTTGATTAGTGATGCTGAAGAGTTAAATGAAATTCAGGCGCTTGATCCAGAGTTAGACCTATACGTTGCGCTGGAAGATCCAATTTCATGGTTGTTATTGGCCTATATTAAAGAAGAACTGGCCGATTATTATAATATTCAGCTCAATGTCTATCCGCTCAGTTATCACGGTCGAGATGGGTTTGATTGGAGTTTGGCAACGCGTTTATCCAAACGGACAGAAATCAAATTCACACCGTTTTGTCGCCCGACGCAAGCAGCCACTTTGGCGATGGCGCAGTTATTTTATAGCGTGCCTGAAGAGGAGCGTATTGATGCCATGTATCGGATTTTGAAAGCCGTTTGGACCCAAGGCAAAGATTTATCCTTTAAGTCACATTTTGATCAACTGATGCAAGAATTGGAAATCACAGCATTGATCACCGAAGATGTGGAAGCCAAGCTTCAAGAAAATGACATGCTCTGTGAAATGAAGTCCCAGCCTGATTTCCCCGTGATTGAACTGCGTGTGGATGGGCAGAGCTATGTCTTTAATAGTTTGTATCGCGTCTGGATGATTGAAAGTATTTTCAGTAATGTGCTGGAAGATCAATATAAAACCGACCCTGTGGATGAAAGCGAAGGCTGAATTTTGTATACCTCTTATTGATCAAAACAGCCCAATTACACATGAAACCCAAAGCCGATGGTGTTTCTAGACTGAATCATTGAAGTGCTTATTAATAATGTTAATGAGGTTTAACAATTAAATTCATTGTTAAATTTTATTAATAAATAGGCTTCCAAATGAAAATGATTATAATTGGCATTCTTTCTGTCTATTGATCGATGTTATGCGTTTTCATATTTCTTCTTTGAGTTTATCCATTCTGGCCGTGATGACTACAGCAGCGTTTGCTCAGGGCGAGACACAGGAAACAGCATCATCCCAAGTTTTACCGACTTTGCAATTTGAAGCCCAAGATGTAGATGCAAAAGCGGCATATGCAGCCAAAACGGCATCAGCTGTTTTACGTTCCGATGCACCGCTGTTTGAAACCGCGCAATCGATCAGCGTGATTAGTGAAAAACAACTCGAACAAAAACAAGCGAAAACACTGTCTGAAGCCTTGCAGGGCGTAGCGGGGGTTACCGCAGGACAGTATGGTCGCCGTGGTTGGGATGATTTTATTATTCGTGGGCAAATTTCGAGTTCGCAAACGTATATTGATGGTTTACGCATACAAGCATCGGATAATGTTTTAAGAGCAGAAGATATCTCAGGTCTTGAGTCGATTGAAGTGGTGAAAGGTCCTACATCTGTAGGTTTTGGTTTAGCTTTACCGGGCGGTTTAGTCAATTTGACCACAAAGCGGCCACAAGCAGAAACTGCTTATAAAGGCACATTAAGCTACGGTAGTTATGGTTTAAAAGAAGGAACTTTCGATCTTAATTATGCACCAAATAATACTGATAAAGGGGCGTTTCGTGTTGTTGGGAGAGTGTCTGATCAGGATGATCCAACAGATCATGTTTATTTTAAAAATTATTATATTGCGCCGTCTTATAATTTTGACTTAGGCGACAAAGATGATTTGTCTGTCATCGCCAGTTACCAGCGCCGTGAATATGTCCGTCAACAGGGTATTCCATATAGTGGTGGAAATTATAAAAAATATTCACATAGTCTGTTCTTTGGCGATCCTGACTATGGTTATGACGTTGATGTTTATCGTTTAGGTTCGAACTACGCGCATTATTTTGATAATGCTTGGACTTTTAAACAAAACTTTGCTGTGACTAAAACTGAGACATTGGGTGATTCTATTTTAGCATCTGGTCGAAGTGTATTACCTACAATTAAACGAGCAATCAACAATCAAGATAAACAAGATATTAATTATACCTTAGACAATAATTTACAGCGAAACTTCAATTTCGAGCATATAAACTATGATGTAATGGTTGGTTTAGATATGATGCGTGAGCGTAGTGATTATTATCGTCGAACAGATACGATCAATGATTTTGATGTAAATAATCCAAGTTATGGAAATATAAGTATCAAAAAAGTAGGTGTGCCAACGGAAGAAATCACCTATAGCCAATATGCAGGTTTGTATTTAAGAAACACCATTAAAATTGATGATGACTGGATTATTGGGCTCTCTGGACGCCATGACTGGACTCAAGTTGAAATTGACAATATCCTAACAAATACAAAAACTAAAAACTCAGATAATGCTTTTACGGGTAGTGCATCGGCGATGTACCGTATCAATGATATGTTTGCACCATATATCAGTTATGCAACCTCTTTTATGCCGGTGACTGATTCTGGTGAAAATGGTTCGTTGCTTGATCCAGAAGAAGGGAAACAAGCTGAAGTTGGGGTTAAGTTCCAAGGGCTGGATCAACGGCTGCAAGGCTATGTGGCTTATTATGATTTAACCCGTCAGAATGTCACAGAGCCAGATTCTACAAATACTCATCATGTACAAATTGGTGAACAAAAGACCAAAGGTTTTGAAACGGAATTATCCGCTGCGTTGACGGATCAATGGAATCTGACCGCAACCTATAGTTATATTCCAACTGCAAAAATTACTGAAAGTGAAACCAGCAGCGATATTGGCAAGCGAATTAACCATGTGCCTAAAAATGCCGCCTCTTTATCAACCCAATACTTCTTTGCAGATGAGCAATTGGGCTGGAATATTGGTGCCAGTGCGAATTATCAAGGCGAGCGTACAGCACAACGTGGGGCTGATTATGTGCCACTATCGAGCTATACGCTTTATGACGTCAGTGCTGGCTATGAAGCTAAAAATTGGGGCGCAAAGTTCAGTGTAAAAAACCTGTTTGATAAAGAGTATTTAGTCGGCACCACGCCAAATGCGCAATTGGTCAATTGGGGCGATCCACGTACTTTCCGCTTCAGCCTAAATTTCAAATACTAAGCAGAATCGCACTGCATCACATCTGGATTCAATAACAGTTGAGTCTAGACCATTCTTTCTAGTAAGCCTCAATCTTTGGTTGAGGCTTACTTCTAAAAACAGTGATATGAGCCCAGATTTAAATTTTATAGCATGGCGCTAAGTGTTTAGAGAGAAGCGTCATGCTTGCTTTTGTTATTTTTGTTTTTGCTGTCGCAGGCATGATTAAGGGTACCATTGGTCTGGGTTTGCCCGCCGTTTCGATGGGACTTTTATCTTTGGTGATTAGTCCATTTCAAGCGGCAACTTTGCTGATTATCCCTTCCATGGTCACGAACTTCTGGCAATTGTTCGCAGAAGGACGTGTACTGCGACTGGTACAACGCTTTTGGCCGTTGCTGGTGGGTATGATCATTGGTTCAGTTTGGAGTGTTTTTCCTACGCTCGGACATGGCGAATTTCAAAGTGAAGCGTTGTTGGGCGGGATGCTGGCCATTTACGGTCTATATGGTTTGTTTGCCAAAAACATGCCCAACTTAGCCCCGTATGAAAAATATTTATCACTGATCATGGGCTATTTGGGCGGTGCTTTGACGGTGGCGACAGGGGTGGTGGTGATTCCCGTGGTGCCATATTTGCAGTCCTTGCATTTGAAACGGGATGATTTGGTACAATCGCTCGGTCTTGCCTTTACCGTTTCAACCTTGTGTCTGGCCACGTATTTACATCTGAATCCTGTTGAAGACACTCCCATTGACTATCAACTGTCGTTGATCGCTCTACTGCCTGCATTGCTCGGAATGTGGTTGGGCACTAAAATTCGCTACCGCATTCCTGAACAAGCCTTTCGTAAGGTGTTCTTTGTGGGCCTAGTGCTATTTGGCAGTTATATGGTTTTACATCAACTGGGCTGGCTTTAATGCGGCCTGAGTTGGTCATGTTGGCTCAAGAGGAATTGACTAAAGCGTTGATAATCTGCGGGGAGCTGATCAAAACACCGTGCTGCTAACAGCAACTTGCGGTTGGCCCATTTGCCTAAGAGTTCAATTTGCTGAAAATCATACTGTGCTTTTAAACGCAGTGCTGCCCGCTTGGGAATAATCGCAATGCCGACGCCATTGGCAACGACTTGGGCAATCGCGGCAAAGTTCGGCACCCGTAGACGATAGTGGATGTCACAGCCTAAGCGTTTGGCTTGAGCTTCTATTGACTGTTGTAAGGAGTGATATTGCATGAGGCCCACAAACGGATGTTGCAATAATTCACCCAGCTCCAGTTGAGCCGCAGTGGCAAGTGTGTGTTGGCTTGGGCAGATCAGTACCAACGGGTCTTCAGCAAACTCTTGAGTTTCAAGCTGCCCTGCATCAAAAAAACCGGAGATCAGCCCCAACTGCGCCGTGCCTGTACTGAGGGCCTGAATAATGTCATTGGTTTCGGCTTCTTTTAATTCAATATGAATCTTCGGATTTTCCATTAAATACTGCGGCAATAAATGCGGTAAGTACTCACTCTGCGCCGATGAGTTGCACCACAATATAATGTTGCTCGTTGCACTGTGCGCAAAGGGCAGCATGGCTTGTTGTAATTGCTGCTGTTGTTGCAGCAAGTGCTGCGCATGTTCTGCAAAGGTTTGTCCAGCAAGGGTTGCTTTTACCCCGGTTGCATGGCGGGTAAATAAACTGACTTCAAAATGCTGTTCTAATTTTTTAATCCGCTCACTGGCGGCTTGTAAAGAAATGGCGGAACGTTCTGCACCTTTGGTCAGACTGCCTGTACTCAGGATATTGATAAACAATTGCAGATCAAAAAAATCAAGGCGCATGGCAGGGTCAAAGCGGAAAATGTTGCTTTATCTTAGTCCTTTTTGCGTTTTGAGACATCCCTTTAGGTGTAATAGGAGTCAGAGCATTAGACCAAAAAAAGCAGCCCGAAGGCTGCGATCAACAATGGATAATTAAAATATCAGGCAGATTAATCTTTTTGTCCTAAGCTGAAGAACCAGTTTAAGAACAATGCTGCAAACGTAGCAGTACCAATACCACCCAAGTTAAAGTTGCCAATTTGTAAGGCAAAATCACCTGTACCTAAAATGATGGTGACTGCAGCGACCATCAGGTTTTTGTTCTGTGAAAAATCGACTTTGTTTTCAATCCAGATTTTTGCACCTGCGATGGTAATCAAACCAAACACCACAATCGACGCACCGGTTAAAATCGCGGTCGGAATGGTATGGATGATGGCACCAAATTTCGGAGACAGACCTAAGAAAATGGCAAACACACCTGCAATGGCAAAAATGATAGTCGAGTAAACTCGTGTGACTGCCATGACCCCAATGTTTTCACCATAGGTGGTCATGCCTGGAGCGCCGACACCACCGGCTAACGTCGTTGCTACACCATCGGCAACAAATGCTTTACCAATGTGTGGATCTAGGTTTTCACCAGTCATCGCACTCACGGCTTTGATGTGACCGAGGTTCTCTGCCACCAAAATTAATGCGATCGGTGCAATGATCATCATGGCATTGGCATTAAATTCAGGTGCATGAAAAGTCGGTAAACCAAACCAAGCGGCTTGTTGAATCGGGGCAAAATTAATCGCTGTGCCATAGCCCATAACATTGGTCACGATGAAATAGACCAAGTAAGACAGTAACAAACCAATTAATAATAAGAGACGTTGCAATAAACCACGAGTAAAGACGGCAATCGAGCCCATACATAATACGGTCACCAGTGCCATCCACATATTAAAGGAATTGCCCGCAACGCCTTTGACCGTCACTGGGGCAAGGTTGAGACCAATAATCATCACCACAGCACCTGTCACCACAGGCGGCATCAGTTTTTCAATCCACTTGGTGCCCGTTGCCATGACCATAAAACCAAACAAGGTATAGAGCACGCCGCAGGCAATAATACCGCCGCCCGCCATAGCTAAGTTTGGATTGAGTGCGCCTGTGCCCGATGCGGTATAGCCCGTTGCTGCAATCACGACCCCAATAAAGGCAAAACTTGAACCTAAATAACTTGGAACACGTCCACCCGTCATAATAAAGAACAAGATGGTACAAATCCCGGACATTAAAATGGCAAGGTTGGGATCGAAGCCCATCAAGAAAGGTGCAAGAACCGTTGCTCCAAACATGGCAAAGGCATGCTGCACACCTAAAATTGCACTTTGTGAAGCAGGGAGATATTCACTTGTGCCAACAGGACGTGCATCGATATTGCCTTCGTACGAGCGCCATTTGGGAAACCAATTGGACATTTTTTGAGCACCCTAAAGATAAATTGTGCACATCATACTCTTGTTTTTTAGAAGATTTAATCAGTGATACAAAAAATTGTTCAAACTAATCTTATGACTTTTCAGAACTTTTTACCGCATGGTAAAAATTTATATTTTTAAAAATAATGATAAATCAAGGTTTAATTGGTAAATTTAGCCAATCGCTTATTCATAAATATTTATGATTGGATTGATAAAAAAAATTATAAAAGGTTTGACTATGCGTTCAATAAAAAAGCACATCATAGTGATGTGCTTTAAATGGAGCGGGCTTAAAACTTTATCCTGTGTTACGAAGACCCGCTGCAATGCCGGCGATACTTACCATAAGTGCATGATCTACAGGTGTATTTGTTTCCTGACGCTCTTCTAGGTAGCGGCGACGACGTTTCATTAACTCTGCTTGGAGTAAATGCAGAGGCAATAAATACGGTTTGCGCACTCTCATCGACTGATCTAAAACTTCGTTACTGCTGAGGAGTTTAGACTCACCTTTAAGCGCTAACAGGGTTTGCACCGCATACTTTAAGCGCTGACGCAGATGTTCACCGAGCACTTTCAAGTCCTCATCATCAGTCAGGTGCGACTCATAATACAGCGCTACATGAGCATCAGATTTTGAGAGTACCATTTCCAACATATCAATCAGGGTTTGGAAATACGGCCATGCCACCAGCATTTCATCTAAGGTAGCCTTATGTCCTTGATCAATCACTTGGTTAATTGCCGCGCCTGTACCCAACCAAGCGGGTAGCATCAAACGAATCTGAGTCCACGCAAATACCCAAGGAATGGCACGTAGGGACTCAATGCCGCCAGTGACTTTACGTTTTGCAGGGCGTGAGCCAAGCGGTAACATTTGCAGTTCAAGCTCTGGCGTGACTGTACGTAAGTACTTTACGAAGTGCGGGTTTTCTCGCACAGTCTGACGATACACTTGTACCGACAAATCGGTCATGCTGTGCATCAACTCGCGCCACTCAGGTTTTGGGACGGGCGGTGGAAGTAAAGTGGCTTCTAAAGTAGCAGCGGTATAAATCTCTAAGTTTTGTAGCGCAATGCCTTCTAAGCCAAACTTGAAGCGAATCATTTCACCTTGTTCAGTGACTCGAATTGCACCTGAAATCGAGCCAGGTGGCTGTGAAAATAGGGCTTGTTGCGTTGGCGCACCGCCGCGGCTGATGGAACCGCCACGACCATGAAATAGCGTAAGTTGTACGCCATGCGTTTTCGCAATTGCGGTTAATTCTTCTTGTGCACGGTACTGTGCCCAATTGGCTGACATAAAGCCTGCATCTTTTGCCGAGTCTGAGTAGCCAATCATCACTTCATGTTTGCCCTGAATATGCTGTTTATACCAATGCATATTGAATAGGGTATTCATGGTGGCTGCCGCGCCATCTAAGTCTTTCAATGTTTCAAACAATGGCACCACACGTAGTGGATGTTGGATGCCTGCTTCTTTTTGCAAAAGCAGTACCGCCAGCACATCACTTGGATATTCAGCCATCGAAATAATGTAGGCACCTAAACTTTCTTGAGGCTGCGCTGCCAAAGTACGCATGGTGGCAAACACTTCTTGTACTTCAGGTTGTTCAATTAAACTTTGCGCAGGTTCATTTAAGTGCTTGGGCAACAGTGGACGTTTGCTTTGTAGCTCTTGCAATAAGAAGTTTTGACGTGCTTGTTCGGTCCACGTTTCAAAATTCCCCAGACCCAAATATTCAGTAATGGCTGAAATCGCTTGGCGATGACGGCCTGACTCTTGGCGAATATCCAGTTTTAGCAGTTCAATCCCGAAACAGTTCACTCGATGGATAAAGTCTAGCAATTTGCCATTGGCAATTTCAGGCAGGTTGCTGGCAATCAAAGAGCGATAACACAGCAGTAAAGGCTGTAGCAGCTCCTCTTTGGCTTTAATCACCAAGCTGTCATCGGCATCGGCACCGCGCAGTTTTTCTGCGAGCCAATGGCGCGTAGCTTTCAGCCGTTCGCGGGTATCGCGTAAATATTCACGGTAGGGTTCAGGATGGTCTTGACCCAAGGCTTGACGCAGTTCATCGCTACAGCTTTGAATTGACAGTTCCCAACGCAAGGCTTCAATGTCACGTAAATAAAGATCAGCCGCTTTCCAACGCGATAGCCACAGGACTTCTTGCGTAATGTTGTGTGTCACATTCGGGTTGCCGTCACGGTCACCACCCATCCATGAAGCGAAACGTACAGGTGCGACATTTAAAGGCAGACGTTGGCCACAGTGTTCAATCACCATGTCGTCTAGTTCACGCATGAACTTCGGGACAGCATTCCATAAGGTTTGCTCAATAGTGGTAAAGCCCCATTTTGCTTCATCGACTGGGGTTGGACGATGTTGACGAATTTCATCGGTCTGCCACGCCGAACAGATCAGTTGTTTTAAGTCTTCAAGGACTGTTTGGCGCTCACGAGGGGTCAGTTTTTGCTGATCCATTTTAAATAAGGCATCGTTAATACCATCATATTTTTGGATCAGGGTGCGACGGCTGACTTCAGTGGGGTGAGCGGTAAGAACCAGTTCAATATTTAAATCACAGATTTGCTGGAACAGCCTATCGGTTGAAATGTCGTTATTTTTAAATTTAGCAAAGAGGTGGTCGAGCGGATTTGGAGAGGGTGCGGTCTCATCAAATTCACTTTGACGACGGCTACGCACCACATGGTATTGCTCCGCAATATTGGCAAAGTTCAAAAAGTGGGTAAAGGCACGTGTCAGCGGCAGAATTTCATCATCTTCAAGGCTGAAAAAAAGTTGTTCCAGTTGCTTTTCGGCTTCAACTTGACCATCACGAGCACCTTTAGACAATGCGCGAATTTGCTCGACCTGATTAAACAAATCTTGTCCTGCATGCTCCTTTAGGGTTTCACCCAATAGGTTGCCGAGTAATCGGACATCTTCACGTAGTGGAGCATCAATTTGTTGAATCATGATTATTATTCCCTCGTTGTTCTTAATTTGACTATACCCCGATTCGATGACAATCCAAGTAGGGGCAGACAAAAGTAGTGGATTAATTGCTGATTTTAGAATCAAATGAAAAACTTAGTGCAAGCAATTGTTTTAAAGTAAAGAGATTTTTTAATTGCAAGAATTTGAATTAATTATAAAAAATATAAATTTAATTAACCGAGTCTTAAGGTTTTTGTAAGGGGTATTTTAATAAAAAAATCGCAAGGGCTTCTTGAATCAGTTGCTCGCGTTGTTCGGCATTTGGCACTTCATTCATCCCCAGTAACATTTCTTGGTGACGATACCCAAACAGTAAAGACATTAATAAGGTGATGACCTCATTGACCTGTTCAAACTGAAGCACGCCTAAGGCTTGAGCTTGGGCAAAGAACTGTTCCCAAATCGCCCGCATTTTGAGGTGGGAGGCTTTATAGAAGTTCTCTAGTAATGGGTTTTGTTCAGCGGCCAGCTGTAATAGTAGGTGCTCCAGCTTGATGGCCTCAGGCAGGTTAATAATATGCATCGATAACGCACAGATCTGTTCGAGCATGGGCACAAAGTCTTCGGCATGTTGCAATTGAAATGAACGACCCAGCATCAGCTTTTCACAGGTTTCTTCAATCGCACAACTGAACAGATTGGCTTTGTCTTGAAAATGGTTATACACCGTGAGTTTGGTGACGTGCGCTTCCTTGGCAATATGGTCCATGCTGGAGCCGTGGTAGCCATGTTGTAAAAACAACTGACGTGCCACCTCCAAAATACGTTGCCGTTTTTCTAAATCCTTGGGACGTCCTGCTGAAGTTTGCACACATTTTCCTAAAAAAAGTTCAAAAAGTCATTTACATCTGAGCATATCTTTAATTAGTGTGCTATGCAGTATATTAATTAAAAAATAACCAAATTAAGTCTGGATATTGTGCCTGATTAATTGGTGGTTATGGAAGAAGAGCAGACTTCATGAGCAAAATTCAGACCCTTGTGGCAAGTATGATGGTGGTATGTAGTATCACCTTGTGGGGATGTAGCAAAGACACGACCGAACCAGAGTCGGTGCCTTTGGTAATGGTGAGCCAACCGAATACCACACATCTAGAACAAAAAAGCTATGCAGGCGAAGTGCAAGCCCGCCAACAAACGGCACTGTCTTTTCGGGTTGGGGGACAAGTCACGGAGCGTCTGGTCGATGTGGGTGACCAAGTTAAAGTCGGGCAAGTTTTAGCGCGCTTAGATGTGCAAGATGCCGAGTTGCAATTAAATGCAGCCAAAGCACAGTTAGAAAGTGCTCAATCGGCTGAAAAAAATGCGCAGGATGAACTCAATCGCTTTAAACAATTATTACCGAGTAATGCGGTGAGTCGTTCACAGTACGACAGCGTTGAAAATCAATATAAAGCTGCACTATCGAGCTTGAAACAAGCACAAGCCAATTATAACGTTACGCAAAACCAAACCAGTTATAACCAACTGATCGCCAATAAAAACGGCGTGATTACCGAGCGTAATATTGAAATTGGACAGGTGATTTCAGCAGGGCAACCCGCATTTCAACTGGCCATTTCAGGTGATCGTGAGGTGGTGATTGGTGTGCCTGAACAAGCCATTGCTCAGATTAAAGTTGGACAAGATGCAATCGTCACCTTGTGGTCTAAACCCGATGAACGTTTTGCTGCCTACGTCCGTGAAATTTCGCCTGCCGCAGATCAGTCACGTACTTTTAGTGTCAAAGTGGCTTTGCGTGAAGGACAAAATACGATTCAACTGGGACAGAGTGCTCGGGTGTTTTTTAGTTCAACTGAAAGCAATGTGTTGAGTGTACCCTTAGCCAGTGTTTCCGCTGCAGGTAAAAATGCTTATGTCTGGGTGGTGAATGCTGATAACAGCATTCGTAAAGTCCCTGTCAGTGTGGGGGAGTATGGTCGAGACAGCGTTACCATTCGTTCAGGTTTACAGCCAAAGGACTATGTCGTGGTGGGTGGGGTGCATTTACTGCGTGAAAAACAAAAAATTCAACCAATTAGCCGTGACAATAAAACGGTCAAGATTGCGACAGGGAGTTAAGCATGAACTATAACCTGTCGGAATGGGCCTTAAAAAATAAGGGCTTGGTCCTTTATTTGATGTTGTTACTGGGCATCGTGGGTGTGGTGTCTTATTCCAAACTAGCACAAAGCGAAGACCCACCTTTTACCTTTAAAGTGATGGTGGTACAGACATATTGGCCGGGTGCAACGGCGCGTGAGGTGTCTGAACAGGTGACCGACCGTATTGAAAAAGAGCTGATGACCACGGGTAAGTATGAGCGCATTATGGCCTACTCCAGACCTGGCGAGTCGATGGTGACTTTTGTGGCACGAGATGCCATGCGCTCCAGTGAGATACCTGATGTGTGGTATGACGTACGCAAGAAGGTTGGAGACATCAAACATCAGCTGCCCAATGGGGTACAAGGACCCTTCTTTAATGATGAGTTTGGCGATACTTTCGGCAACATTTATGTGCTGACCGGTAAAGACTTTGATTATGCGGTGATGAAAGAATATGCCGACCGTCTACAGTTACAACTGCAACGCGTCAAAGATGTCGCCAAGGTCAACCTAGTTGGACTGCAAGATCAAAAGATTTGGATTGAAATCTCCAACACCAAGTCGGCGCAGCTAGGCATCCCTGTGACAGCGGTGCAACAAGCCCTGCAACAGCAAAATACCATGGCCAGTGCAGGCTTTTTTGAAACAGAGTCGGATCGTATTCAACTCCGAGTCACAGGGCAAATTAAGAGCGTTGAAGAACTGCAACGTATGCCTTTATTGGTCAATGGGAAAACCATCCAGCTGAGCGATGTTGCCGACGTCTATCGTGGCTTTAGTGAACCCGCTCAACCCCGTATGCGCTTTATGGGTGAAAATGGCATTGGCATTGCGGTGTCGATGCGTAAAGGTGGCGACATCTTGGCTTTGGGCAAAAACCTAGAAGTCGAGTTTTCCAAGCTGCAAAAAACTTTGCCTTTGGGGATGGAGCTGAAAAAAGTTTCAGACCAGCCTGTGGCGGTTAAGCGTAGTGTCAACGAGTTCATGAAAGTTTTGGCTGAAGCGGTGATTATTGTCTTGCTGGTTAGCTTTTTCTCGCTGGGTTTCCGGACTGGACTGGTGGTGGCATTCTCCATTCCACTGGTCTTGGCCATGACTTTTGCAGGCATGAATATTTTTGATGTCGGTCTGCATAAAATTTCTTTGGGTGCCCTGATTTTAGCGCTGGGCCTCTTGGTCGATGACGCCATTATTGCTGTGGAAATGATGGCGATCAAAATGGAACAAGGCTACAGTCGACTACAAGCAGCAGGGCATGCGTGGCGAACGACGGCCTTCCCAATGTTGACGGGAACTTTGATTACCGCTGCGGGCTTTTTACCGATTGCTACAGCAGCGTCCAGTACAGGTGAATACACTCGTTCTATTTTCCAAGTGGTGACCATTGCCTTAATTGTGTCTTGGTTTGCAGCGGTGTTGTTTGTGCCTTATTTGGGTGACAAACTCCTGCCCGATTTTAATAAAGAGCTGATTCAAAAAGCGCCGTGGTATAGCCGTTTGTGGGCACGTTTGCGCAAACAGCCAGAACCTCAGCCGATGGTGCATCATGCAGGTGAGCATCACGATCCTTATCAAACCAAGTTCTATCAAGGTTTTCGCCGTTGGGTCGATCTGTGTGTGACCTATCGTAAAACGGTCATTGCGACGACGGTGGCTATTTTTGTGCTCTCGGTGTTGATGTTTAAGTTAGTACCACAGCAGTTTTTCCCACCCTCGAATCGTGCCGAAATTTTGGTCGACTTAAAGCTTGAAGAAGGTGCATCTTTAACGGCAACTGAAAATGCGGTGAAAAAAGTTGAACAGTTCCTGTCGAAGCAAGAAGGCATAGATAATTATGTGGCATATGTGGGCACAGGCTCGCCACGTTTTTATTTACCGCTCGATCAGCAGCTACCACAAGCCAGCTTTGCTCAGTTTGTGGTCTTGGCTTCTTCACTGGATGATCGCAATGAAATTCGCAAATCCTTAGACACCCAAATCCGTCAGTTATTGCCCGATGTACGTACTCGCGTCTCTTTACTTGAAAATGGCCCACCTGTCGGTTATCCACTTCAATATCGCGTGTCTGGTGAAGACTTAACTCAAGTGCGTGCTTGGGCGGATAAAGTCGCAGCGATGCTGAGTGCTAACCCCAACACCACTAATGTGCATTTGGACTGGGGTGAACCAAGCAAGATGATCAATTTAGAGATTGACCAAGACCGTGCCCGCCAAATGGGGGTATCGAGTTTAGATTTGGCCAATTTCTTGAACAGCTCAATTTCGGGTGCCACCATTAACCAATACCGTGAGAAACGTGAGCTAATTGAAATCCGTTTACGTGGTGATCAAGCCGAGCGGGTTGAAGTAGCATCACTGGCAAGCCTTGCCGTTCCAACCTCAAATGGCGGAACAGTACCGTTGGCACAAATTGCCAAAATTGATTATAGCTTTGAAGAAGGTTTGATTTGGCATCGTAACCGCCTACCGACCATTACGGTACGAGCAGATATTCGAACTAAGTTACAACCGGCCACTGTGGTGGATGAAATGGCTGAGCAGATGAATCAGCTGCGTGCGGAATTGCCGAATGGTTATTTGGTTGAAGTGGGCGGCACAGTGGAGGAGTCTGCACGTGGGGGTAAATCGGTTGCAGCAGGCATGCCTTTGTTCTTGGCCGTGGTCATGACTTTGCTGATGATTCAACTGCGCAGTATGTCTCGTGCTACGATTGTCTTGCTCACCGCACCTTTAGGTTTGATAGGCGTGGTGTTGTTCCTGCTACTGTTCAATAAACCTTTTGGTTTTGTTGCAATGTTGGGCACCATTGCCTTGTCGGGCATGATCATGCGCAACTCGCTGATCTTGATTGATCAGATTGAGCAAGATATTCAAGCGGGGCATGAATCATGGGATGCGATCATTGATGCGACGGTGCGACGTTGTCGTCCAATTGTGCTGACGGCATTGGCAGCAGTTCTGGCGATGATCCCACTATCGAGAAGTATTTTCTTTGGACCTATGGCCGTTGCGATCATGGGTGGATTGATTGTGGCGACGCTATTAACCCTGTTCTTTTTACCGGCCTTGTACGCGCAGTGGTTTAAAGTAAAAAAAATTAGCCATAAGCCGTAAATTTATGCCAATATCAGGTGCGAAACGTTGAAAATTTCAATATAGTAGCACCTGAAATTTATGGCATTTTTATAAAGCAGTTTTTTGCTACACATTAAAAAACCAACGATGTGGCAAATGGGGTTAAACGCATGATGCAAGACAATGTAACCAAGTATCGCCGCTCTATTGCGATTTCTTATGTCTTCATGTTTTTGGCTTTGTTTACTGTGATTAGTGGCGCATTTTCCTACTGGTATGCCCGAAAAGTCACGCAAATTGATCATGCTGAGGTGTGGTTACAAGCGCAAGCACTTTGGGTGATGCGCAATATTGTGATTTATAGCATTTTGGCGTTATTTGCAGCATTGTGGTTTATTCCTCTTATTTTCTTCACTTGGGACAGCGCATTGTGGGTGACTGCATGCACGGTTGCAGGTGTGGTTTTTAGCTGTATTGCATTTCTCTTCCTTCTAAATGCGTGGTTTAAAGGCCTGTCTAAATTTTTGAAAAATAAAGCAGTTTTCTAATTCTGCTGATTTTTTTTCAAACATCCCCTTGTAAAACTTGGTTTGAACCCAATTTCAGACCACAGTTGAGTATTAAATAAATTCCGTGAGGAGCATCGCCAGACATGGCTAAACGTGATTATTATGAGGTTTAGTGATGATGAAATTAAAAAAGCCTACCGTAAGTTGGCGATGAAATATCATCCGGACCGCAACCCTGATAATGCTGAAGCTGAAGAGAAGTTTAAAGAAGCGGCTGAAGCTTATGAAATTTTATCGGATAGCGAAAAGCGTAGCATGTATGACCGTATGGGGCATCAAGCCTTTGAAGGTGGTATGGGCGGCGGAGGCGGCTTCGGTGGTGGTTTCAGCGCAGAAGACATTTTCAGTCAATTCGGTGACATTTTCGGTGGCGCATTTGGTGGCGGCGGTGGTCGTGGTCAACAGCGTGCACGTCGTGGTTCTGACTTACGTTATGTGATGGAACTGACGTTGGAAGAAGCAGTAAGAGGGGTGAAAAAAACCATTACTTTTACCGCACCAGCGCCGTGTGAAACTTGTGATGGTAAAGGCTCTAAAAACCCGAACGATGTTGAAACCTGTAAAACTTGTCATGGTGCAGGTCAGGTTCGCATGCAGCAAGGTTTCTTCTCTGTACAGCAGACCTGTAGCACTTGTCGCGGTCAGGGTAAGATCATTAAGAACCCATGTAATACTTGTCATGGTTCAGGCGTTAAAGACCGTCAACAAACCTTAGAAGTGACGATTCCTGCGGGCGTCGACAACGGTGACCGCGTTCGTTTAACGGGTAAAGGCGAAGCGATTCGTGATGGTCAGTCAGGCGACTTGTACGTAGAAGTGGTGGTGCGTGAGCACGAAATCTTCCAACGTGATGGTGCAGACCTGTATATGGATGTCCCTGTGAGCATTGCCGATGCTGCTTTGGGTAAAGAAATTGAAATCCCGACACTCGAAGGTCGTGTGAGTTTGAAAATTCCTGAAGGCACACAAACAGGTAAAATGTTCCGTTTACGTGGCAAAGGGGTTAAACCTGTACGTACCAGTATGCAAGGTGACTTACTCTGCCGTATCGTGATTGAAACGCCAGTCAACTTAACAGCACGTCAACGTGAACTGTTGAAAGAGTTGCAAGAAACTTTAGATGGAGATGATCACAAATCATCACCAAAGAAAAAGTCTTTCTTTGACCGACTGTTTGATTAATTGAATACAGTACGTCTGAATTGGTGTTGAAAAGAGCGGGAAGATTTTCCCGCTTTTTTTATGTTATTGCGCTTCTGCGGGCAACTCAGGTTGATCGATCTCTTCAACCGATACCATTTCTTCGGCCATAGGTGCAGTGGCTGGTACTTGTTGCTCGGCCTGTGCTTTGGGATGTGTGCTGGTGGTGATCTTTACCTGCGACAAACTTTCTAAGGTATCGCCCACTTGAACAGCGGGTTCAGCCTGAACTTGTGCCCAACTGCCCCCAAAGGCCATCGCTAGAAAAAGTACTTTTGCTTTCATTCTATTTTCCTCATTTTAAAGTTGTTTTTAAACGCGAACCTAGTCTGCGTAAGATTGATTGCAAATTTGTGAAAAGCTGGAGAAATCATGTTTGAAAATAAAGCGATTTTTTCGATGAAAATGCCCAACAAACCTTAGTCTGTGCAATCAGTTTTGCTATAGTAAGAGCAATTTTGAAGCTAGATTAGGAATATGTTATGTCAGCAGCTCCACGCATTGGTGTCTTAGGTGCCGGCGGTCGTATGGGTCGCATCCTTATTCAAGCGGTACATGAAGCAGGCTATCAACTGGCTGCGGCAGTGGAACGCCCTGAAAGCTCACTGGTTGGTACAGATGCAGGTGAGCTTGCAGGTATTGGCAGCCTAGGCGTGAAGGTGGTGGGTAGTCTGGAAGCGGTAGTGAAAGATTGTGATGTGATCATTGATTTCACTGCACCAGTAGCGACCGTTCAGCATTTAAAAATTTGTCGTGAAGCTGGGGTTGCCATTGTCATTGGGACCACGGGTATGAATGACGAACAAAAAGCTTATTTGGATGACTCTGCGACTCAAATACCTGTGGTCTATGCAGCCAACTATTCTGTGGGGGTCAATGTTTCGATTAAACTTTTGGAATTGGCGTCTAAAGTCTTTGGCGACACAGTGGATATTGAAGTGATTGAAGCGCATCACCGTCATAAAGTCGATGCACCATCAGGCACAGCGTTGATGATGGGTGAGGCGATTGCGGGTGCTTTAGGTCGTGACTTGAAAACCGATGCAGTGTATTGCCGTGAAGGTCATACAGGACCCCGTGAGCGTCAAAGTATTGGTTTCCAAACCATTCGTGGCGGCGATATTGTCGGTGAACATACAGCTATGTTTATTGCTGATGGTGAGCGTGTTGAAATTACCCATAAAGCGACTAACCGTATGAACTTTGCTTCGGGTGCGGTACGTGCTGCGGCTTGGGTGGTAGGACGTGAAGCACGTAAATATGACATGAAAGATGTACTGGGTTTTAACGACATTCAAGTTTAAAAACCTGCTTAATTCGCCATAAAAACAAGATAAAAAACTAAAATAAGACGAAGAATAGAATGAAAAAAGTCATGTATATGGCTTGTGTTGTTGTCGTGATGACGACAGCACAGGCCAAACCTATGGATCAAGCCAAACTCAGTATTCATAAAAATAATATTAAAGTTTGGACCTATCAAAATGCGCAAAATCCGGTCTTTTTATATAAGGCTGAAACCACGTTTGATGTACCGATTGAAAAAGCAGTGTCATTGATCTTAGATGTTGACCATGCGGTGAAATGGGTGCCGTATATGGGCAGTGTGAAAGTCTTGTCGCGCGATGATAAAAAAGGCGAGTTTCAGCTGTATATGGTGCTGGATTTTCCTTTTCCTTTAAAAGATCGCGACTTGGTGGTGCAGGGGAAAATGACCAAGGACAGTCAGGGCATTATTAGCATTAAAAATAAAGCGATTGATAAAAACATCCTTAAAAATCCAGATTATGTGCGTCTAAATCATTATGAGGGCGATTGGACCTTTCAGAAACTGGGACCAAATAAAGTCAAGGTTTCGACCTCGGGCTATGCCAACCCTGAGGGATCGATACCACTGAAGTTTGTGAATATGTTTGTCCAACAACAACCCTATCAAATGCTGCAAAAAATGAAAAATCAATTGCTGGAACAAGAAGATACTCCTGCCCATTTACCAGTTGCCTTACGTTAATTTTGAAGACGAAGAAGCCTGCAATGTAGGCTTTTTATGTTTTAAAACTTAAGGCTGTTGATAAGCGCTCAGCAGCTCTAAGGTTGAAGCCTTAGGCAGGTCTAACTGGATTAAACTGAGCATGGCATGTCCTTCACCAGCGAGCGAGATCTTGAAGTTTTCGGCACTGCTTTGGTCACATTGGAACTGTAAATTTTTCTGGTGGGGCAAGTTCATCTGCATTTCACGTTCATTGTTCAACCGATATTGATAGGTTCGTTGGGTCGAGGTTTCAGTCAAGCTCGGCGCTAAACTTAAAAACTGATAATCAGTTAAATTTTGCGTTTTCAGAAACCCTTCAATCAGGGCTTTACAAATAAAATGCTGCTGTTGTACCTGCTGTGAAACATCTGGCGGTTGGCAAGCCGATAAGCTTAATAAGCAAAAGAGAGATATGATTATTTTTTTCATAAAAGTGCCTATTTATGGTTGTGAACGAATGACAGAAGCATAATTCTGTTGGCATAATGGATACAGATACATAGAAGTTAAAAAAATAGGTACAGATGAATGGCATTCCAGTATCAAAGCTTGGCTGCACAGTTGCTTGAAAAAATTCAAAATGCTGAATTACCCGCAGGGCAAAAGCTGTTGTCGTTACGCCAGTTTGCCAACTTACAAAAGGTCAGCTTGAATACCGCCAAGAGCTGTTATGAGCTACTTGAGTCACAGGGTTATATTCATGTGAAAAATAAGTCGGGTTATTTTGTCAGTTATCAAAAAAATACAGGCCCATCTATTCCTGTACCGCAGCATCCTGATTTTCAGTCTCAAGCCCGTGATATTTCTAACTTAGAGCTACAGCTAGAAATTCAACAGTCTTCCATTAATAGCCGTCTCATCCATTTGGGAGCGATTCAGCTTTCTCCAAAACATGTGCCTGTAGAAGCGCTCCGTCGCTCCATTCAACGTGCTTTAAAACACAGCCAACCTGAAGATTTTTTATATAGCGATAAGCAAGGTCATATTCGCTTGCGGCAGGCTTTGTCTGAGCATTGGGCTGAAGATGGCTTTTATATTTCGCAGGATGATATCTACATCAGCAATGGCTGTATGCCTGCGTTGTCGGTGATGATTCAACACCTCAGCAAGGAAGGCGACAGCGTAATTGTACCAACCCCAAATTTTAATGGTCAGTTGCAAATGCTGGCGGGGTTAAAGCGAAAAATTATTGAAATTCCAGCCGATACTCAAGGCTTTGATCTTGAACGCTTAGAGCAGGTCATGCAAAGTTCAGGCGCAAAAGCGTGCTTACTCACGGCCAATTATCAAAATCCATTGGGGTTTTGCTTAAGCAATGCAGAAAAAGAAAAAATTGCACAACTGGCTGCGCGCTATCAGTGCTATGTAATTGAAGATGATATTTATGGTGAATGTAGTTTCAGCTCGAGTCGTCCGCTGCCGATTAAGTATTGGGATCAGCAGGGTTATGTGATTTTCTGTGGTTCGGTTTCCAAGTCCCTTTCAACTGCGTATCGTGTAGGTTGGTTCTGTATTCCGCAGCGCTTAGCGCATTTGAAGGCTACGTTACTGATGCAAAATATCACAGTGAATACACCCTTGCAGTTGGCACTGGCCGATCTGATTTATAGTCGTGCTTATCGGGAGCATTTACAGCAGTTAAAGCCGATTTTGAAACAGCAAGTTGAGCAATACCGACACATGATTCAGCATGCCTTTATCGGAATTGAGTTACGTATCAACCAGCCTTTAGGTGGCTATGCACTGTGGTTACAGCTACCCGAGTGTATCGATGGTTTGGATATGTACTATTTTGCTCAGCAGCACGGCATCAATATAGTGCCGGGCGAAGTCTTTGGTGAAGGGCAGCGTTATAAAAACTGTATCCGCCTCAATGCTGGTCATGAAATTTCAACAGATATTCGCGCGGCAGTCACTTTGTTGGCCGATTGGGTGAAAGCGCAACTCAACAGTTCGACGCTGGTCAAACAAGCGGTATAAAAAGCGCCTCTTTTGAGGCGCTTATGGATTAAAAGTCAGCTTTGAGGACGATCCGATAACGGGCTTTTCCAGAATGTAACCGTTCCAGTGCTTCATTCAACTGTGACATAGGATACAGTTCAATTTGTGGCGCAATGTTTTTACGTGCAGCGAATTTGAGTAGCTGACGTAATGCCGCAGGTGAGCCAGTGGGTGAACCCGTGATAGACTTTGCTCCACCAATCAGACTACCTGCATTTAATTTGATGGGCTCTAGAGGCAAGCCTAGCAGATGGATCGTGCCATTTGGTGCCAGTGTACTGATATAGGCAGGCCAATTGAGCGTGACATTCACGGTGCTGAGGATGAGATCAAATTTGCCCCGCTGGGTTTTAAGCGCATCCACATCACGGCTATTCACCACATGATCTGCACCCATGGCCTTGAGTTCTTCCATTTTGTCGAGGTTCGAGGTGAATGCCGTGATTTCACAGCCCCATCCTCGAAGTAGCTTAATGGCCATATGCCCTAAACCACCGATGCCAATTACCCCGACATGGTGAATGGCTTGAATGCGGTGTTTTAAAATCGGATCAAAAACGGTAATACCGCCGCACAATAAAGGACCTGCTGACTCAGGATCCAGCTCTTCAGGTAAAGGAATAATCCACTGCCAACCTGCGCGAACTTTGTCGGCAAAGCCACCTGCATGACCGACGATGGTTGCAGTCGGTCCACCTGTACAGAGTACTTGTTGACCCGATACACAGGGGTCACAGTGTTGGCAGCTTTCTGCCGTCCAGCCAATACCGACGCGCTGTCCAAGTTTAAGCCCTTTGGCTTCGGAGCCTAGGCGACTGATGGTGCCAATAATTTCATGACCAGCGACAACGGGATAGACCGAAGAGTTCCATTCATTGTTAATGACCGAAACATCGGAATGGCACAATCCACAATATTCGACTTGGACTTCGACCTGATGTGGTTGCAGTTCACCTGCATCGAATTGATAGGGTTGTAACGCTGCGCCTGCTTGCATTGCCGCATAGGCACGAATGGTATTATCCGTCATATTCTATATCCTTATTTTCCTGTTTTTTATGTACTTTTACTTAAAATGACAGCTGTTTTCGTGATCATTGACCATGCCAACCGCTTGCATAAAGGCATAGCAGGTGGTGGGTCCGACAAATTTAAAGCCCTGTTTTTTTAGGGTTTTAGACATATTTTGGCTTTGAGATGTCTGTGCAGGTGCTGTACGGTAGTCAGGGACATCATTGTTGATGGCGTGTTGCTCGACAAAGTTCCAGAGCCACTCAACGGGGGCAATGCCTTGTTGCTTTAGGGCTTGCCATGCAAGCGCATTGTCACGAATGGCGGTCAGTTTCCCGATATGGCGAATTAAGCCGATATCTTGGACTTTTTCGGCCAAGTCTGTATCACTTAAAGCCGCAATCTGTTCAATGGAATATTGAAAAAACTGGCGATGATAATGTTCACGCTTTTTCAGGACAGTAATCCATGACAGCCCCGCTTGTTGACCTTCGAGGCAGAGCATCGCAAATAATTGCTTTTCATCATGTAGTGGTTTACCCCACTCATGATCATGGTAGTCGATGTAAAGTGGGTCTGAGGAGCACCATCCGCAGCGTTGAGTGGTCATGAACATGCTCCTGATCTTTTTTATAGGGTAAAAGGTGCCCATTGGTCGTGTTGATTGTCCCAATAAAACAATTGGGCGTGTTCGAGGTCAGAAAAGTTAATCCAGACATCTTTTCCTGTTTTTTCAGCAAATCCAGTGCTGATTAAAAGCGCATCTTCAGTAATTTCCATGATCCAACCTTGGTGGCTTTGTCCAGCCAAGATAATTTTTTGTTGATTGCCTGATTCAGCAAATTCGACCAGACGGTTGATCAACGCTTCTGACATGAAAAATTCCTAAAGTTAACGTAAATAAGGATAGGGATTTACTGCACCACGGCCTTTACCTTGTAAATAAAGTCCATAATGCAAATGTGGGGCTGTGTGCCGTGCATTGCCTGTATTGCCGACATAGCCGATCAGGTCGCCTTTTCTGACATAGTCGCCGACACTTAAGCCACGTTTATGGTCATCAAGATGAGCGTAGTAATGCCAAGTGCCTGCTGGCCCCATAATCCAAACCACTTTACCACCCAAATTGTTATTGCGTAAGTCTGCAACGAGCCCTTCTGTGGCAGAAAAAACTTTTGTTCCACGTGGAGCCAGAATGTCGATGCCTTCATGCGTTCGTCCGCTACTGCGAGACGCTCCCCAAGTATCTGTGAGCCCGTGACGTTTAATGCCTTGAACGGGTACAGGCAGCTGCTGAGCTAAACGCATGTTTTTCAGCTGTTGAACTTGTGAGGCAGGTAAACGGCTTCCACTCGGCGCAGGCGGCGTGGTACGGCAAGCTGCGAGTAACAGAATCACAAAACTTAAACTGGCAAGCGCAGAAAGGCTGGGCAAACAATTACGCACGAACAATCCTTTATTATTTCAGTGATCTAATTTTAAAGTGTCAGGGTGAACCCAATGCATCGCCCAACTATGTCACAGTTGAATTGCCGAGATCAATTTTTTCATCGCAGTTGGGATGCCCATTTCTGTGACGTTTTGTATGTCTAGCCATGTGCTGGCCAATTCTATACTTAAATGTTCGAGTTGATCGGCATCGACTTCAAAGCAAAGCGCTTCCAGTTGCCAAGTGAAATGGGTGAAACTATGCGAAATTTCAGCGCGTTGCGAGACTTGTTTCAGTCCTAGACTTTGGCACAGTTGCGTGAGTTCATCACGATTTTCAAAAATAGGTAAACACCATAAACCTCCCCACAGTCCACTATTGGGGCGCTGTTGCCATAGCCATTGATTGTGATGACGCAGCACCAAAACTTGGCCAGACTTCACAGGCACAGCTTTCTTGGGCTTTTTAAAAGGCAATTCAGTTTCTAGCCCTTGTGCATGAGCCTTACAGTGTTGCTGCATTGGGCAATATAAACACAGTGGTTTTTTAGGGGTACAGACGGTTGCCCCCAAATCCATGATGGCTTGGGTATAGTCGTGGTTGCGTTCAGTTGGACAGAGTTCAGTGGCCAGTTGCCACATGCTGCGTTCATGCACAGGTTTGCTTAGATCATCCTCAATGGCAAAAAAACGCGCGAGCACGCGTTTTACGTTGCCATCCATAATGACGCCGTACTGACGTAAACCCAAAGACATCAGCGCCCCTGCGGTTGATGGACCAATACCTGGCAGTTCAATCCAGTCCTCTAAAGTTTGAGGAAAGTGTCCCTGACGTGCCACAACCCCTGCGGCTTTATGTAGATTACGTGCACGGGCATAGTAGCCTAGGCCTGCCCAGTAGGGGGCGACCTCATCCCATGATGCTGTCCCTAAAGCTGCAACCGTTGGGAAGCGTTCGATAAAACGCTCGAAGTATTGCAGCACGGTTTTGACTTGGGTCTGTTGCAGCATAATTTCAGACACCCAAACTTTGTAGGGATCATCGGCTACTTGCCATGGCAGGTCATGTCGACCATGAACATCGAACCAAGTCAGTAACGCATCTGAAAAAGAGAAAGGAGACATCTGAGGCACAAGCAAGAAATTCGGCTTAGTATAACTGAATGTCTTTTTTGAGCCTGATTTTTTACGCATAAAAAATGGCGCTTACGCGCCATTTAAAACCATAAAACTTAGTCTTTTGTCATGCCCCAACGTGCATCGAGTTTTAGCTCTTGGTCTTTGTAGCGTGGAATAATATGGATATGTAAGTGTTCAGACACATTCCCAAATATTTCACCATCATTAAAACCAATATGAAAGCCTGAAGGTTGATGACGCAATTGGAGTTCATTACGTGCCAGTTCCAGCAAAGACATTAAACTTTTACGTTCTTTGTCGGTAATGTCAAAAAATGAGCTCACATGACGTAGAGGGATAATGACACAGTGACCTTTAGACAATGCATTGGGTTCGGGCAAAATTACCCCAAAGTCATTTTTATCAAGCACGTCATATTCATCAAAATTACAATATTGGCAGTGGGTCTCAGTCATTGTTATCTCCTCTAAAATCTAATTATGTATCCTGTTGGATCTGAAAAATCAAATAGTTGAATTCTCAGCTCTAGTTAAGCACTGAGATTGCGTTCTAGCAAGTCATACATTGCATCTAGCCCTTGTCTTTCTGCTTCTGGGTTATAGCCCAAGTCTACGCCATTGGCTTTGGCACGCTCATCGGCCAATGGATTGCTAAAACCATGCTTCGCATCTTCAAAAATGATGACTTCATGGTCCACTTTTGCCGCATGCATTTCTTCACGGAAGCTAGCAACATCATCCAAAGTAACCATGCTGTCTAACTCACCATGTAAAACTAAAATTTCACCTTGAATTTGACCTTCGACCGCAGGGGCTTTCGGTGCCAATGTTGCATGGAAAGTCGCCACAGCTTTAAGTGGTGCGCCTGAGCGCGCTAAGTCTAAAACCACTTTACCGCCATAACAAAAACCAATCGCCGCCAGTTGATCTGCATTCACTTCAGGCTGGGCAGCAAGCGTATCTAAACCTGCTTTAGCCCGGTTGACGATGGTGTCTGCATCGGCAAAAGTTTGCATCATCCATTCATAGGCTTGTTTCGCATCTGTGGTGACATTTTTATCACCATACATATCAATCGCCAGTGCGGCATAACCGTGTTCAGCCAGTTCGCGAGCACGTTGTTCAGTATATTCATTTCGGCCCCACCATTCGGGTGCAACGATGATACCTGCATGCGGTGTTTGAGAGCTTGGTGCTGCAAAATAACCGACTAAGCGTTGTCCATCGGCTGCGTTATATTGAATTTCTCGAGTTTGAATACTGATTGTCATGCTCAAATCCTGATAGATGATCTGCTCTGATTAAAGCATAAAAACTTTTACAAGGATTTGAAAAATATTCCGATGTACATGAGAAGTGTGAGAAATTATTTTTAAAGGCACATATAAAAAAAGAAGGATCTGAATCCTTCTTTTTAGTGATTAAGCGTAATGTGCTTTAGACTTTGCCACGGGATAAAAATCCGACAATAGCAAGAATCACAGCAATCACTAATAAAATAATGGCAAAGTCTTTGGATAAACCTGCTACACCGCCAAAACCAAGTAAACTTGCAATCAGTGCAATCACTGCGAAGATAATCGCCCAACGAAACATAATTTTTCTCCATAGATGTTCTTATTTATTACTCTATTAGTATAGAAAGAAGGCTCGGACACACTGTGTTGCTTTTGTTTAAAAAGTGTTCTGTTTGTATTTAAGTTTATGAATATGATGTAAATATTGACACTTTAGATAGCTCTGAAAGCCATGTGACTATAGGTTATAATAGTGCATTCAGTTTTATTGGCAGTGGTTATGTCCAACGAATTAAGACCAGAGTTTTGGAAGCATTATGCGCTCACTGAGCTACGTTCAGCAGAGTGGGAAGCGTTGTGTGATGGTTGTGGTCTATGCTGTCTGGTGAAACTTGAAGATGAGGAAAGCCAAGAAGTCGCCTATACCAAAGTGGCCTGCAAACTGTTGGACTGTCAAACGGCCAGTTGTCGGGATTATCCGAACCGAAAGCAGCATGTGCCCGATTGTATCCAGCTCACGCCCGAACTTTTAGACACGATTCATTGGTTACCATCGAGCTGTGCTTACCGTCGTCTGCATGAAGGTAAAAATTTGCCCAGATGGCACTATCTGAACACGGGTTCACGGCAAAGTATTCTGAAAGCGAAAAAGTCTGCGGCAGGACGCTGTATTTCTGAAGAAAAGATTCAGGATGACGACATCGAAGACTATATTGTGCGTTGGGTTCGCTAGTCGATAAAAGCACAATCAGATTGCATGAAAAGCTTGTGTCATTCGCCTGAATTTGCCATAACATAAGCATTCGATGAACGCATGATAAGTCCTAGCCCTATGTCCGATAGCAATATTCCACTGCCTGAACGTTTACGCCCGCGTGATTTATCTGAAATTATTGGGCAGGATCACTTATTGGGTGAGCAGGCACCGCTCCGCCAAATGATCGATCAAGGGCATTTGCCATCGATCATTTTTTGGGGGCCGCCAGGCGTGGGGAAAACCACCATTGCTTTACTGTTGGCGCAAGCGATCGATCGACCTTTTGTCAGTTTATCTGCACTCAATACGGGGGTTAAAGAGCTTCGTGAGATCATTGCTGATGGCGGAGATTTAATGCCACCTGTGGTGTTTATTGATGAAATTCATCGTTTTAACAAATCACAGCAAGATGCCTTACTCAATGCTGTGGAGAAAGGCAAAATTACCCTCATTGGTGCCACCACCGAAAACCCTTCTTTTGAAGTCAACAGTGCGTTGTTGTCACGTTGTCAGGTCTATACCTTAAATGCGCTCGATGCCGATGCGATTCAAACTTTATTACTGCAAGCGATTAAGAACGATCCGTTTTTAAAAGAGCGTTATATTCAAATTGAAGAATTTGAAGCACTGGTGCAGTTTGCCGCAGGTGATGCCCGCAAAGCCTTGAATTTAATTGAACTCATTGCGGGCACCTTCGAACCTGACGTTGAAAATATCGTGACCAATGCAATGGTGGTCAAAGTTGCACAGCAAAATATCGCCCGTTATGACAAATCGGGTGAGCAGCACTATGATTTAGTGTCAGCCTTTATTAAGTCGATTCGGGGGAGTGATCCTGATGCCACCTTGTATTGGATGGCACGCATGCTCAAAGGTGGTGAAGATCCCGTTTTTATTGCCCGTCGGATGTTGATTGCTGCCTCTGAGGACATTGGTAACTCAAACCCCAATGCACTGCTGCTTGCTGGAGAATGCTTCCGTTCTGTTCAAGCGGTGGGCATGCCAGAGTGTCGAATTATTCTTGGGCAGTGTGCGGTGTATTTGGCGACCAGTGCCAAAAGTAACAGTACTTATCTTGCGATCAACAAAGCGTTGGATTTGGCCGAGAAAACAGCGAATTTACCTGTGCCGCTGCATTTAAGAAATGCACCGACCAAGTTGATGAAAGAGCAGGGCTATGGCGTCGACTACTTGTATCCGCACAACTATCCAGAGCATTTTGTGATGCAAGAATATTTACCTCCTGAGCTCAAAGGAACCAAACTTTATGAGTCGGCACGCAATAAGCGTGAGGTCGAGGGTGAGCGTTTACAGCAACGCCGTTGGCAACAAGAACAGCAACAGCAGCAGTAATAAAAAGCCTGATGAAAAAATCAGGCTTTTGTTTTTTGAGGCTTAGGATTTAGTCACATTCATTGAGCAGTTTTTTCTTTAAGCACTGTAGCGTTTTTATGTTCCGATGTGCGTATTCATCAATTTTAATGTCGCAGGTAACACAGCGACCAATAAGGCGATTGCCATCGTGATGTTAAAGCTCAAGGCAAAGCGCGGTTTCATCAGAAATTGGCGTAAGAAAAGGCCACCGACTGCCCAAACCCCGACACATGGAATGGAAACCACCATTAAAATCAGGGCCGCATAAAGAATATCACTGACATAATGGTTTAAAGCAAAATATGTGGCAATGGTGCTGATAGAGATAATCCACGCTTTGGGATTGACCCACTGAAAAAGAGCCCCTTGTAGAAAACCCATCGATGGTTTTTGTTCTAATTCGATGTTGAGTGGTCCACTGGACGCAATTTTCCATGCGAGCCACAGAATATAAGCTGTGCCGATCAAACTTAAAATAAATTGGAGCTGGGGCAGGGCCAGAAACACCTGATTTAAGCCGATGCCGATGGCGAAGAGTTGCACGGCCACACCAAAGGCAATGCCTAAAACCAGAGGTAGAGTTTTACGGATACCAAATCGTGCACCAGACAGCATGACCAGTGCATTATTGGGCCCAGGGGTGCAGGTCATTACGACACAGAACAGCAGATAAGAGACAAACAGTGAAGCGTTCATAAAGGGGATGGAGTAATCAAATATGTATCATTTTATTGTTGATCTATCACAATTTGGTTGTATATTGATCGTTAATACTGAGTTTCATGCAACAAATGATTGAATTAGATCGATTAGACCGAAAAATATTGTGTGAGCTTGAGCGCGATGCACATTTAACCAATATTAAACTGGCAGAACGCGTGGGTTTGTCACCCTCGGCCTGCTTACGACGCGTGCAAGAGTTAGAAAGAATTGGTGTGATCCGAGGCTATAAAGCGGTGATTGACCGTTCGCTTTTGGGTGTTGGTTTAACGGTTTATGTGACCATCGGGCTGTCTTGTCACTCAAAAGAAAGCTTGAGTCAGTTTGAGGATGTGATCACTGCAACGGATGAAGTTACTGAGTGTCATACCATTACAGGCTCGGTCGAGTATTTGCTCAGGGTTGAAGTGGCTGACATTAAGTCTTATAAAAAGTTTCATACTGATGTTTTAGGAACGATTCCATCCATTAGCTCGATCACCAGTTTTTTGGTGATGGATACCACTAAAAATCGATATACCAATCTATAAAAGCTTAGGTGGAAAGGTAAAAAACCGAGCGAAATGGCTCGGTTTTTATCTGAGTGCATATAGTTTCGTGGGATCAGATCAAACAAGGCGCTTTATCTTTTCAACTAAGTATTGAATGTTGAATCATTGCTGCATCAAGCTCTTGAAGACTATTCAATTATTTAAAGTTACCCTCTAAAAACTGTTGCAGGCGTTCACTTTTGGGGTGAATCAAAACTTCTTTTGGATCACCTTGTTCTTCAATTTTGCCTTGATCTAAGAAAATGACATGATTGGATACATGGCGTGCGAAGCCCATTTCATGGGTGACCACAATCATGGTTCGGCCTTCTTCAGCCAAACTTTGCATCACTTTCAACACCTCACCCACCAGTTCAGGATCTAGAGCACTGGTCGGTTCATCAAACAACATTACTTCCGGCTCCATTGCTAAGGCACGGGCAATTGCGACACGCTGTTGCTGTCCTCCTGACAAAAAAGACGGATATTTCTTTTCGACACTTTCAGCAAGCCCAACTTTTCTTAAGTATTTTCGTGCACGCTCTTCCGCCTCACTCCGCTTTAGCCCCAAGACATGAATGGGTCCTTCAATAATATTTTCTAATACCGTCATATGCGACCATAAATTGAAATGTTGAAAGACCATCATCAGTTGGGTGCGCATTTTTTGCAGTTGTTTGGGATTTGTCGCTTTGAGATCGCCATTTTTATCTAAAGTGGTCTCTAACTGTTCACCATTGAGCTGAATGCTGCCTTGGCTTGGTTGTTCTAGAAAATTGATGCAACGAAGAAAGGTACTTTTACCTGAACCTGAGGAACCAATAATACTAATCACATCACCTGCGCGTGCCTCAAGTGAAACCCCTTTTAAGACTTCATGATCGCCAAAACTTTTACAAAGGTCTCGAATCACCAGTTTTGCTGAATTTTCCATTGTTTCTCCTAATGATTCGATGGTTTTAAAAACGCCAACCAGCGTTGTTCCAATTTACGAAAGATCCAAATGAGGATAAATGCCAGACAGGCATACAGCACAGCGGCAATGCCAAAGGCATCAAACGTGGCATAAGTGGCAGCATTGACATCCCGTGCAATTTTGAGAATATCAGGCACGGTTGCAGTGAAGGCAATGGTGGTTGCATGCAGCATCAAAATGACTTCATTGCCATAAAACGGCAATGCTCGGCGTAGCATCGACGGAATAATAATGCGGGTATAGCGTTTCCAAGGCGACATTCCAAAGGCTTTTGCTGCCTCAATTTCGCCGTAGGGAATCGAACGTATCGCCCCTGCAAAAATTTCAGTGGTATAAGCTGCTGTATTGAGTGCAAACGCTAAAATGGTGCAATTAAGCCCTTCTCTAAAAAACTCATCGAGCCGTTCATGGGCATGCACAAATTCAAGGCTATAAATTCCAGTATAAATAATCAGTAGCTGCACATATAAGGGGGTACCACGGAAAATATAAGTAAAAAACCAAACAGGTCCACGTACAAAAGCATGCTCAGAAACTCGAGCAATTGACAAAGGCACAGCCAGAACAAAACCAATCGCAATCGATAAGACCAGTAGCCACGCGGTCACGGCGACCCCAGTCATTTGAAAACCATCGGTCCACAGATAGGACTGCCAGTATTGTTGAATAATTTCAATCATAGTTGTCCCTTTTTCACACCAGCAGAATAACGACGTTCCAGCCACATGAGAATCAAATTCGAAAGGGTGGTGATGGCCAGATAAATGACGGCTGCAACAATACTGAAATAGAACACTTGCATGCTGCTTCGACCTGCATCTTGGGTAATTTTGACGATGTCGGTCAAACCAATTAAGGACACCAAGGCAGTGGCTTTGATGAGGACTTGCCAGTTATTGCCAATTCCCGGTAAGGCAAAACGCATCATTTGTGGAAAGAGGACACGCCTGAAGACTTGAAATGGGGTCATGCCATAGGCATATGCAGCTTCAAGTTGACCTTTGGGGACGGCTTGAAATGCGCCACGGAAGGTTTCAGTAAAATAGGCCCCATAAATAAAGGCTAAAGTAATCACCCCTGCCACAAAGGGATTGATGTCAATTTGCTCCATATGAATCGATTCGGTAATCGAGTTCAATCCAAGTTGCAGGCTATAGAACAACAACAACATGATCACCAGATCAGGAACACTACGAATGAGCGTGGTATAGAGGGTTGCAACATGACGTAAGATTTGAATACGAGAGAGTTTGGCACTTGCCCCAAACAATCCAATAATGATCGAAAGTACCAGTGATAACAAAGCAAGCTGTATGGTCATCCAAGTGCCACTGAGTAATACGGGACCATAGCCAGACAGAAACATACTCAGTTTCTCCGAGTAAAAATATAATATTTTATAAATCAGCAGTATATAAAGAGTGTCGGTATTGAGCCGACACGCTATAAATTAATAAATGCTGAAGGAGAAGTATTTTTTCTCGAGTTTCTTATAGGTACCGTCGGCAATAATTTCAGCTAATGCTTTATCAATATTCTTTTTCAGATCGACATCTTCTTTACGTAAGCCGATTGCAGCCCCTACACCGAGTGTTTTGGCATCGACCACATTATTGCCTGCAAAAGTAAAGCCTTTGCCTTTCGCCGATTTTAGGAAACCAGCATCGACCATAATCGCATCTTGTAATGTTGCATCTAGACGTCCCGAAACCATGTCTTGGTAAAGCACGTCTTGGTTTGGATAAGGAACTACATTGACACCCTTAGGCGCCCAATAGGCTTTTGCATAGCCTTCTTGAATCGTACCTTGTTGTACACCCACACGTTTGCCTTTTAGGGATGCAGGAGTAGGGAGTAAAGGAGAGCCTTTCTTCGCGACCATACGGGTAGGTGTGTTGTAAATTTTATTGCTAAATGCGATTTGTTTTGCGCGATCCGTAGTGACCGTCATTGAAGACAGAATGCCGTCGAATTTCTTCGCTTTGAGCGCAGGAATCATTCCATCAAAGGAGTTTTCTACCCACACGCATTTGGCTTTTAATTTGGTACAAATGGCATTGCCCAAGTCGATGTCAAAACCGACCAACTTATTGTCTGGTGTTTTATATTCAAAAGGCGCATACGCAGATTCTGTGCCAAAACGAATGGTTTTCCATTCTTTTGCTTGCACAGTACTGCTTAGTGCTACGGCTACGAATGTAGTGGAAAGTAGTAATTTTTTTTGCCAGTTTTTCATTTTAAATATAGCCATCCATAAAAAATCAAATCTAGGAAATAAGACGAAGATAGAACTTACCCTACTGAGTACTTTTGAATAAAAGCAACATCTATACCAGCTTTCTGCTCTTAGGGGATCGATGGATCTTGTCGCTATGAGAGATGAGGAAATGAGGGTATTTTTTCGGTTAGAATAATTTTTATCTGAGAACATCCTGTTCATATGTTTTTATCATATTAAAAAATGAAGTTGAGACATAGCTGAAATATACCTGAAGTCTTGTGCGCTATGACGTACAGGATTGTTGATTTTTTAACAGTGGCTCAGTGTTTTACAAGACTATTTTTCAGTGTTGAATAGCTCACAAATAAACTGAAGTACTGTAATAGCTATGGAGCTGAAAAACAAAAAAACCGAGCGATTAAGCTCGGTTTTTTTGAGTCTGTAACTGATTAGATATCAGAAAGGTCGATACCTAAACGTGCAGCAACTTCTTCATAAGCTTCAACCACACCACCTAAACCTTGACGGAAACGGTCTTTGTCGAGTTTTTTCTTGGTTTCTTTGTCCCATAGACGACAACCGTCTGGAGAGAACTCATCACCAAGAACAATACGGTCGTGGAATACGCCAAACTCAAGTTTGAAGTCCACAAGTAGCATGCCACCTTGGTCAAATAAGTTTTTAAGCACTTCGTTCACTTGGTAAGTGAGGACTTTCATTTGCTCAAGTTGCTCAGCAGTTGCCCAACCTAAAGCAATCGCTTGAGACTCATTGACCATTGGGTCACCAAGCGCATCATCTTTGAAGAATAATTCAAAAGTCGGCGGTGTTAATTCCTTGCCTTCTTCTACACCTAAGCGACGGCATAAAGAACCTGCTGCATAATTACGAATTACACATTCAACAGGGATCATGCTGAGTTTTTTCACTAGAACTTCTGTTGGAGAAAGAAGTTTTTCAAAGTGAGTCTCAATGCCAGCCGCAGCCAATTTATCCATGATAAAGGCGTTAAAACGGTTGTTCACCTTACCTTTACGATCTAGTTGTTCGATCTTTTCACCATTGAATGCCGAAGCATCATCACGAAAGACTAAAATCAGGTGGTCTGCACTGTCTGTTTCATAGACAGATTTCGCTTTACCAGTATAGAGCAAGGTTTGTTTTAACATGAGGGAACCTTTTTCAAAAAAAAATGCCTAGTACGACTAGGCTGGCCAATTTTGGTA
>JADHEF010000405.1_pt1 | contig 47016 bp, 43 predicted proteins | sample 8952391 | NCBI WGS metagenome assembly JADHEF01 (sample SAMN16124439, study PRJNA663245) | bioreactor sludge metagenome | isolation source: sludge (nitrite) | place: India:Bengaluru | collected 2019-02-28 | reverse complement strand
TCGAGAGGATATAACGACGTGGACCTTCTACAGTGTCGGCAACTTTAAAGGCTTTACGAGCTTCCCAGTCTTGTTGGACGGTAGGTTCAATCGCGCTCGCTTGATATTCAGGGTCAATGTGAGTAGTCATATACGTATGTAGAACAATGGTTAAAAATTTTGTTGCACAGCATAGCGCAAAATGCACCTAAAAGTGAATTTTGCGCTATGTTTTGTGCAGGAAATTAAACAAGCTGAAAATAAATCCGGAACCGTACGGAATGATTAAACCGCAGGGCGGACTTGTTGGCCTTGTTGAAGTGCTTCATTCGCTTCACGTCGTTGATTTTCTAAATCAACTGCTGGTGCTGCTGGGGCAGCGCTTGGTACAGCATTGGGGGGAGCTGGTACGGTATTTGGCATATTGGCAGGTGGAGGTGCTTCCGGTGAAGCAGCTTGTGGCGAATTTTTCCAACCATAGGTATCGACTTTACCCTTTTTCTTTGCTGTTTTGGGTGGAGGTGTCGTGGTGTAATGTGTCGAGCCTTGGCTATCAACCCACTTATAATACGTCTTGGCAAAGCTTTGTGTACTGCCCATTGCAAGCCCCATCCCCACCAAACATGCTGTCATTCTTGCAAACTGCATACTCATCTACCATTGTCCTTTTTATATCCGTAATCATTGGATTTTATCGGGTTTATCGTTGTCGTTATTTTATGCCAATTTGAGAATAATAAGCAGTGTTTGATGCATTTTTTCATCTGTGTTTTTGAAATATTTTGCAGGTCAAATCCTCAGTTTAATGCGTGAAATATGCGTCATGGCACAGTATGAAAATAAGATGGTTATGCTAAAACAGGATGAACAAATGCTGATCTATATTTAAAACTGAAAAAATCTGAGATAGATGTTGGATTTAAATTTGGGTGAATATCTTATTAAACTTATTTATAGGTTTTATTATGTTTTTTTATTAATAAATTCAGTGAAATAAAAATCTATTTGTTTTTGCACTAAAAAACCGAGAAAAAGCGACTCAGTTTTCTTTGTTCGCGATGAATAAAAAACAAACGCTCTGTAAATAAACAAAAAAAAGCTAATTTTTAAACTTGACTTTAGTCACGAAACTCCTAAAAATGCTGTCTTTAGTTTTATATGCCTTTACTCGATCACCCTTCGATAAAGTGTCATTTCATGCAATGGACACGCTTTCTAGCCGAGACCGTGAACAAAGTAAAAAAATGTGTTTATCCCAACACGTTTTAGATATCATATTGCTCAAACAGCATACAGATCAGAATTTTTTCCTATTGCTATGAAAACTAAGAAATATGTGTGCTATAACAGTGCAGACAATCAATGAATGAAACACTGCTGGTGCCTTCCACCATTGCAGTGATAAAGATTAGGGTGAATCACGTTGGAACTTTTATCTGGTGGTGAAATGCTCGTTCGCGCATTGGCGGACGAAGGCGTTGAACATGTATTTGGATACCCAGGCGGCGCAGTTTTACATATCTACGACGCGTTCTTTCAACAAGACAAAATCAATCATTACCTCGTGCGCCATGAACAAGCTGCTGGTCATATGGCAGATGCTTACTCACGCGTAACAGGTAAGACGGGTGTGGTCCTCGTGACTTCAGGTCCGGGTGCAACCAATACTGTGACTCCAATTGCAACGGCTTATATGGACTCAATCCCAATGGTGATTTTGTCAGGTCAGGTTGCGTCACATTTAATTGGTGAAGATGCGTTTCAAGAAACAGATATGGTCGGTATTTCTCGTCCGATCGTAAAACATAGTTTCCAAGTGCGCCATGCCAGCGAAATTCCTTCGATTATTAAGAAGGCATTTTATATTGCAGCTTCTGGTCGTCCGGGTCCAGTTGTGGTCGATATTCCAAAAGATGCAACCAATCCTGCTGAGAAATTTGCTTACGAATACCCAGAAAAAGTGAAGATGCGTTCGTATCAACCGCCGCATCGTGGTCACTCAGGTCAAATTCGTAAAGCGATTGAAGAGCTGATTCATGCTAAACGTCCTGTGATTTATACTGGCGGTGGTGTGGTTCAAGGTAATGCTTCTGCACAATTGACTGAACTGGCACATATTTTGGGCTTCCCAGTGACCAATACCTTAATGGGGCTTGGTGCATTCCCAGGCAATGATCCACAGTTTATTGGTATGTTGGGTATGCATGGTACCTATGAAGCCAATATGACCATGCACAATGCTGATGTGATTTTGTGTATCGGTGCGCGTTTCGATGACCGTGTAACCAATAATCCAGCAAAATTCTGTCCAAATGCCAAAGTGATTCATATTGATATCGACCCTGCGACGATTTCGAAAACCATCATGGCGCATATCCCAATCGTGGGTGCGGTAGAACCTGTTCTTCAAGAAATGTTGACACAGCTCAAGCAGATGAATGTGTCTAAACCAAATCCTGAAGACATTGCCGCGTGGTGGGCACAAATCAATGAATGGCGTAAAGTTCATGGTTTGAAATATGACAAACCTACTGATGGTTCAATGAAGCCACAGCAAGTGGTCGAAGCGTTGGATAAAATCACCAATGGTGATGCGATCATTACTTCTGACGTAGGTCAGCATCAAATGTTTGGTGCGAACTATTACAAGTATAAACGTCCACGCCAATGGATTAACTCAGGTGGCCTAGGCACCATGGGTGTGGGCTTACCCTATGCGATGGCTGCGAAATTGGCTTTTCCAGACCAACAAGTAGTATGTATCACGGGTGAAGCATCGATTCAGATGTGTATCCAAGAGCTTTCGACGTGTAAGCAATATGGCCTAAACGTAAAAATCCTCTGCTTGAATAACCAAGCTTTAGGGATGGTGAAGCAGTGGCAAGATATGAACTATGAAGGACGTCATTCAAGTTCTTATGTAGATTCATTGCCTGACTTCCCTAAATTAATGGAAGCATATGGTCATGTTGGCATCCAAATTGACCATGCGGATGAGCTAGAGTCAAAGCTTGCTGAAGCAATGGCGATCAACGATAAATGCGTATTTATTAATGTGATGGTTGACCGTACAGAGCATGTTTATCCAATGCTTATCGCAGGTCAGTCAATGCAAGATATGTGGTTAGGTAAAGGGGAGCGCACGTCATGAGACACATTATCTCTGTACTTGTAGAAAACGAAGCTGGTGCGCTTTCTCGTTTGGTGGGTTTATTCTCTCAACGTGGTTATAACATTGAGACTTTAAACGTTGCGCCAACCGAAGATCCGACCTTATCTCGTTTGACGTTAACGACTTATGGCGATGACCATAAAATTGAACAAATCACCAAACAGCTCAACAAATTGATTGAAGTGGTGAAAGTGGTTGATTTGTCTGAAGGTGCGCACGTTGAACGTGAGTTGATGTTGATTAAAGTCAAATCACTTGGCTCGGCACGTGCTGAAATCAAACGAACTGCGGACATTTTCCGTGCGCAAATTGTTGATGTCACCCCAACGACGTATACCATTCAAATCGCGGGTACGACTGAAAAAATTGATGGTTTTATTGATGCACTCGCAGAGAACACCATCCTTGAAGTTGTACGCTCAGGTGTTTCAGGCATCGCACGTGGCGAAAAAGTTTTAACCATTTAATTAATTAATTAACACGATTCAACCTCCTTTTGAGAAAGAGGAGGGTTTCATCAAACAATAAACCCCTTGATGGAATTACAGAATACCAAGCATTTTAGCGGAGACAGCAATGCAAATTTTTTACGATAAAGACTGCGACTTATCTATCATCCAATCTAAGAAAGTAGCAATCATTGGTTACGGTTCACAAGGTCACGCACACGCGCTTAACCTTAAAGATTCTGGTGTAGACGTAACTGTAGGCTTACGCGCTGGTTCTACTTCTTGGAAAAAAGCTGAAAATTCAGGTCTTAAAGTTGATGAAGTTCCTGCTGCTGTAGCGCAAGCTGATGTAGTGATGATCTTGACTCCAGATGAGTTCCAATCACAACTTTATCGTGACGTGATTGAGCCAAACATCAAAGAAGGTGCAACATTAGCATTTGCTCATGGTTTCTCTGTTCTTTATAACCAAGTGGTTCCACGTGCTGATTTAGACGTGATCATGGTTGCGCCAAAAGCACCAGGTCATACAGTACGTTCTGAATACCAACGTGGTTCAGGTGTTCCTGACTTAATCGCGATTCACCAAGATGCATCTGGTAATGCACGCAACGTAGCACTTTCTTATGCTTCAGGCGTAGGTGGTGGTCGTACAGGTATCATTGAAACTTCATTCCGTGAAGAAACTGAAACTGACCTATTTGGTGAGCAAGCAGTTCTTTGTGGTGGTGCAGTAGAACTTGTGAAAATGGGCTTCGAAACTTTAGTCGAAGCAGGTTATGCACCTGAAATGGCTTACTTCGAATGCTTACACGAACTTAAGTTAATCGTTGACTTGATGTTCGAAGGTGGTATCGCGGACATGAACTATTCAGTGTCAAACAACGCTGAATATGGCGAATATGTAACTGGCGTTGAAGTAATCAACGAACAGTCTCGTGAAGCGATGCGCAATGCACTTAAACGTATTCAATCTGGTGAATACGCGAAGATGTTTATTAACGAAGGTGCGTTGAACTACCCATCAATGACTGCGCGTCGTCGTCAAAACGCTGCTCACGGTATTGAAGTAACGGGTAACAAACTTCGTGCAATGATGCCGTGGATTCAAGCCAACAAAATCGTTGATAAAGAGAAGAACTAATTTCTCGAATCAATTGATTTGAATGCGAAGACCCACTCTATTTGAGTGGGTTTTTTCTATTTTTATTGTTACGTGCCTCAAAAAGATGAAAGCAGTGCTTTCATCTTTTTCGTGCTTTTGATTCAAGTAAACAAGATCTTCGATAAAGAAAAGAGCTAAGGTTACGTTACGTGCCTTTAAAAAAGGGGCAATGCTTTCCCTTTTTTTTCTTACCTTAGATTTAAGCAAACAAAATTGTAGATAAAGAAAAGAACTAAGTTTCTGATCTAGCTGATTTTAAGTACTAAAACCCTGCCTCGGCAGGGTTTTTTATTGATCTACTATTATGTTTTATGTAGGGCAAAGCTATTAATTAAAAAGATGTGAGTATAAATAGGGCCATGATATGGCTATCGGTACACCGCTATAAGTTGATCTTATCCGTGTTCAAAATCGCTACATGGTGTCAACGAGAATTCCATTTCAGTGCTAGATATATGGGCAGCATATATTGTCAAAAAGTATTGGATTAATAACGTATCCATGGGCTTTATTGCAATAAATGAAACTCTCAAAAAGTGTACTTATGCTTACGTTTGAGTTTTTAGTGTGAGGTTTAGATTTCTAAAATAGTAGGCCATGTAAATTTAAGGCTTGATTATGTGATTTTAGTCATGTTATTCAATCCCTAAAACTGGGTAAATAGCATGTGAATAAACTTTGGATTTTAGCAAGATGATCGACCTGAATTGAAAAATTGATGGAAATATAAAGTAAAAAAAAGGTGAAAAATGAATTTTTTAGCGATTTAAGAAATTATTCAACTGAAGATGTAATGAAATGTAAAAGTGAATTTCTAATATAAAACATAGATCTATTTAAAATATAAAAAAGCACTAAAATTGTGCATCACTGAAAGTAGTGTAACTATTTTTAGGGATTTATAAAGTTAATTAATGAATAAAATGGCAATAAAAACATTATTTTAAGTTTACTTTATTGGGGTTTTGAAGTTGGTTCTCTATTTGAGTGAAAAAGGCTGCATAGGTGGTTTTTTATACAGAATAACTAGAATAAAAACACACTTAAGAAAAGCTTGGTAGCCAAGCAAGGTCCAGTTTTGATTAAGGGTGATCATAACAATTAATCAGGTTTAAAAGAAAAATCTCGGAGAGTAGCTATGAATAAAATACTTCAAGCATCACTAGTTGCAACACTATTAGGTGCAGGTTCTACAGCCCTTTATGCAGAGGATGATACAGCATCACGCCCTAGTTATAACTGGGGGAACTGTACTTCTCTAGGTTGTGAAAAAGATATTCCTATTAAATTGGAAATTCCTAAAAAATGTGAAGTGCTTGGCGGTAGTGCCATTACGCTGAATAAAAATGGTGGAACACAAAGTTCAAATTACACTGTACGTAGTAATACGCACTATACACTTAACATTCAAACAGCGAACACAGGTACAAGTGCAAGTACTTATGTTAAACATGAGGACGATGGCAGTGTTCGTGTACCAACAACAATTGTTACAAATAAAACAGGCGGTGGTGTAATTCCATTCGGTAATTCAAATCACAATGGTCTAGCTGATGATGTATACTCTGTATCTGTTACAAATGCAGCAGTAAGTGCCTTCCAACGTGCGGGTACATACAACGATACTTATAAAATTAAAGTTTACTACTAATCTGGTCAAACTAAGCCTAACTTGATCACAGTATCAGGTTAGGTTTTTTAAAATTATAATAAGGGGTGTAACATGAATAAAATAATAACGATTTTGGTGTCTTCGATGTTTTATATGTCGGGAACACATGCTGGTGTTTCAGTTGACCCAGTCCAAATGTATATTCAAAATCCCGCAAAGCAAAGAACAACAACATTAACCCTAGAATCTAAAGATGAGACAGAAAAGCGAATTTTTGAAGTTAAAGCATTTAAGTGGACTCAAAAAGACAATGGCGAAAATGTGCTTGAGCCTGACAATAGTTTAATTATTAACCCTAAGAATTTTATTTTACAAGCCAATGGCAAGCAAACCATTCGTGTCGGTTTTAATCGTCCAGTAGAGTCGGTTTTAGAAGGGCAACAAGAAGGGACATGGCGTGTGATTGTTGATGAAATTCCACAGGCTGTAAAAGAATCTTCAGTAAATTTTCTGGTCAGCTTTAATTTACCCCTCTTTGTTGGTAAGCAAGAAGATGTTAAACTCAAATTTAATGTGGAAAATAATAAACTCGTTGTTAAAAATAACGCGAATTCCCATATTCAAATTGCAAATTTGAAGATTGTCGATGCTAATAAAAAAGAAGTTTTTAAAACGGAGACTATGAGTTATTTGCTTGCAAATAAAAGCACGTCCTATGATTTAAACAATACACGAATATCAAATCCTAAAAATTATTATGTTCAATTGTTTACTGATAAGAACGATAAAATGGTGGAACTCAAATTCTCGGATTAGTCTGAGGTGGGGAGTTTATGATGAATACGAAAATAAGAATACTTATCGTTATTCATATTTTTTTTGCACTAAATGTGAATGCCAGTGAAGCTGTGCTGGAAGAAAATATTGCAAATTTATGGATTAATGATTTAGATCATCATACGGATGTTGCCTTATTAAAGCAGGGCGATCAATATTATCTTGAATGTCAGGTACTGGCAGAACGTCAAATTTCAACTGCGCAATTAAAAACCTTAGCTTCGCGACCAGAATTCTGCTTGGTGTCATCAAGTAGTGTTCAGTCAACTTTTGATGATTCATCGCAATCCATTAAACTCACGATTCCAACAGAACTTTTTGAAACGGACTTTAATGCATTAAACAATAGCATCATTCCTGAAAAGGCCAGTTTTGGCGGTTTCATAAATTATGATTTTCTTTATGCAACTAGTAATTCTAATAACTCTTATAGTGGACTGATGGAGTTAGGGGTTTTCAAAGATTATTGGATCATGAAAAACTCGATGTTGTATCAGAATACCCCCACAGATGAGCGAGTGGTTCGCTTAAGTAGTAGTGTCGATTTTGAATTTCCTGAACACATGACCCGCTTAACGGTAGGGGATACTACAACTACATATAACCCTTTGATTAATTCTTTACGTTTTGCAGGTTTAAATTGGGGTACGAATTACACTGAAAGACCGAATTTTGTGTACTGGAATATGCCAAGTTTACAAGGGAGTGCGCGCGTTCCTTCTACTGTTGATTTATATATAAATGGCGTAAATATTTATAATCAGAAGGTGAGCCCTGGTGATTATAACTTACTGATGGGGGCACAAATCCAACAAGCTGGTAATGCGCAAATTGTAGTTGAGGATGTACTCGGGAATCGAAGTGTACAAAGCTTTCCTATTATGGTGACCAATAGACTATTACGATCTGGTTTGAATGAATATAGTGTTGCAGCAGGTAAACTTCGTTATAACTATAATTTGGATAGCAGTGATTATAGGGACTTCTTTGTGAATACTTATTTTCGCAGAGGTATGTCAAACTCAACAACGTTAGGAAGCAATTTATCTTACAGTAAAGATATACAAAATATAGGGTTCATGTGGACACAAGCGATTAGTAATATTTTTGTTCTCGATAGTGTTGTTCTTGCTTCTCATGATGATGAAAACCAATTTAATTATTCCTATGGGTTATCCGCAAGTAAAGACTTTGGTCGATTTTCAATGGGGGCGAGTTCAAAATATACAGAAAAAGATTTTAAATTTTTAGGAGATGAGTTAGGTGCCAATTCTAACTATCCGAAGTTTGAAAATCTTGCATATTTTGGTATGAGTAATGTGCCCTATTTACATAATCTAAATATTAACTATGTAGAACAAAAATACTATGAAAATCCTGAGTTTCCTAATAGTAACCAAAAGGTAATAAATGTTGGGTTTAATCGGAATTTTGGTCGTCGAATTTCATTTGGTTTAAGCTATTTCAACTCTTTTGGTGACAGGAAAGACTCAGGCGGCATTCTTTCACTTAGCTACAGTTTTGATAATAAGTCCGTTTACTTTAGTCAATCAGCTGACCAAAATACAAACCTCCAGTTAGTGAAATATGACTCCAATCAAGTCGGGTTCGATTATTCTCTTGGCGTAAACCGTCGTAGTGAAGACACGATGTTTAACTTTAATGGTGTTGTTAAAACAGACGTAGGAGATTTAGATTTCTATCATGTGCAAGGTCGTGAAGATCGTGAATCACAGTTAAATTATCGAGGAGCAGTTGTTTGGTTGGGTAATAAAATCAGTTTTACTAAAATGGTTGATAACGCATTTACTCTAGTCAAAGTAGGGGATTATCAAGATATTGATATTTTAAGATCGCTGACCTATGTTGATAAAACCAATAAAAAGGGGTATACCTTTATTCATGATGTTATTCCTTATGTTAAATACGACATTGCATTTGATCAAAATCAACTACCTATCGAAGATAAAATACAGTATTCAAGCAAACAATTAACAGCTTTAAATCAACGCGGTTATATCATCAATTTCCCAGTATTCCATGCGAAACAAGTCACTGTTAAACCAGTAGACAGTAACAATCGGTCTTTTGCTGCTGGTTCGGAGCTTTATATTGATAATAATGGTGAAGGAGAGGTTTATCCGATTTCTACCGATGGTAGCGTAACGCTTTATGGTTTGATTCCGGGAATATATAAGATACAAATTAAAACTAAAGAAGCACGCAGTTGTTCGGCAGAACTTACAATTACAGATACTAAGAATGATGATAACTCATCAGTACTGGATCTTCAGTGTAAATAAATGGAGTAGAGCCATGAAACTGAACATTATTATACTGCTGTTTTGTGTAGCGGCCACCCCAATAGCTTATGCAAAACAGTGTCAAATTGAGCGTTTAACTTCAAGCCAGTTGAATCTAAGTTCATCGTATCTTAGTCAAGCTGCAACTTCTTTCTCAGTGGCTTGTGATAGTAATTACGCGATTAAATTCAATTCGCGTAATTTAACTAATGCAACAGGGAGTAGTTATTTAGTCAATGAGAAAAACTATAAATTGAGAACTCAAATGAATATTTCAGGAGCAAGTGCATCACGTTGGAATAGCCCTATTGCTCAACCAGCAACTGAGCAAAATAAGTTTGTAGTCTTGGTGCAATTGATGGAGCGCCCAACTGCCTTAACCCCAGCAGGTGTGTATAAGGATAGCTTGTATATTAATTTGATGTTTTAAATTTTAGGTCTTTAAACTATTAATATGTAAAAGATACCTACTAATCATAGGTATCTTTTTATTTGATTGCATTCATTATCATCAAACTGTCAAATAGTTTAACTAAACTTGAGCGAAAATAAGAAAAGTTTGGAATAGCATGATCGGTTCAATGACAACAAAATTATTCAAACAGCACAATTTTCCAGAAACTCAGCGGTTTTACCTTAAACAACAACATCGGCATGATCTTCAGCAAGAACTCTCTATCCTTGAAGAAACACTCAAGCCCAAGTTAAAAATAACCATCGTGACGGAAACATGGTCGCCAGAAATCAATGGTGTTGCGAACTCTTTATTACAACTGTGTAAAGGTTTGCAGAAACTGGGGCATCGTATTCAGCTCATCCGCCCAATACAAAAAACTATATGTACCGACTTTCAGGCGGAACAGGAGTGTTTGGTTTGGGCAAAGAGCATTCCTAAATATGCCGACATGCAATTTGGTATGCCACAGTATGTCAAAGTCAGCAAAGCGATTGAACGCTTCACACCAGATGTGGTCCATATTGTGACGGAAGGACCGTTGGGGTTGACGGCACTGTATGCTGCTCAAGCACATCAAATTCCAGTGTCGAGTGGTTTTCATTCAACTTTTCATGACTTTAGTTGCTTCTTTGATTTGGCTTTACTGGTCAAACCAATTGAAAGCTATCTCCGCTGGTTTCATAACCATACGGTACTTACTTGTGTACCGAGTCAAACCACGTTAAATCAACTTAAGGCCTTTGGAGTGACTTGTCCTTTGGTTGAGGTTGGGCGAGGGGTAGATACAACTCGCTTCCATCCAGAGCATCGCTCAGAACAATTGCGTCAGCGTTGGCAAGCAGATGCCAATACTACGGTGCTGTTATATGTGGGGCGTTTATCTCCAGAAAAAGAAGTGGATGTGCTCATTCAGGGTTATTTGAATATCAAGAAACAGCAATCACGCAAGTTGAAAATGGTGATTGTGGGGGATGGTCCGGATCGTAAGCGCTTAACTGATATGGCAAATGGCTCAGATATCATTTTTACGGGAAGTTTAACAGGGCAGTCACTAGCCCAAGCCTATGCCAGTGCAGATGTTTTTGTTTTTGCTAGTCAAATAGAGACTTTTGGTAATGTGGTACTCGAAGCTATGGCCAGTGGCTTACCTGTGGTGGCCTATAACTATGCTAGTCCGCAGCGTTATATCAAGCAAGGTATAACAGGGTGGTTGAGTCCTTTTGGACAAGTGGCACACTTTATGCAAACTATTATTCAGTTGCCAGAGCAAAAGGTGCTTAGATGTATGGGAACTCAAGCGCGTCAAGACATTGAGAGTGTAGGCTGGCAGTATCCTGTGAAACAGTTTGAGCAAGCCTTATATCACGTGGCAAATATTAAGGCAGCACCTTAACCAATAGCTGTTTTAAAAGCGTCAGTGATAAAGACGAGTTGGGTAATTTTGATGGGTTTTAATTTAAATCATCAAACTGTCAAAAACACCCTTTAATATGAGCTTAACGAGAAGCGATTTTGATGAATTAAATCGTCATATAACAATGATTTTCCAGCTGAACTTTCAACATTGTTGTTAAGGAGAAGTGGTATGAATCTTAAAACTGCAAAAATAAGAATATTAGATTTAGATTTAAAGGGTTGTGTCTATCTCAATCATTTCTCCCATTCGCATGCTGTAGCCAATTTTTTTAAGCGGATCAGTCGATTGGGAGATGGCATCTTTTGGTACACGATGTTGGCTTTAACTTGGTTGTTGCAAGGATTGGTCTACAGTTTACAAATCGTGTATTTGGTGCTTGGTTCATTGTGCGGGACTTTAATTTATAAAGTTTTAAAAATCAAAACTATTCGCCCAAGACCCTATCAAGTACATCAGGTGATTCGAATGGGTGAGCGACCGCTTGACCATTTTAGTTTTCCTTCAGGTCATACTTTACATGCGGTGATGGTCAGTACTTTATTGGGCTTTGTACAGCCCATTTTATTGGTGCTCATGTTGCCTTTTACTGTTTTGGTTGCCGCGTCACGCATGATTTTAGGGCTACATTATCCAAGTGATGTGTTGGTGGGAGCGGCTATAGGTGCGGTGGTAGCTGTTACTTTAATTTGTAGTGCACCATTTTTAAATATCGCGTTGTAAAAAGCCCAATTTTATCTCAAACAAACTAGCGCTTAAATTTCAGAGTTTGCTACAGTACAGTATCTTCTACATTGTGATGAGACTCCACCATGGGCTTACGTTGGTCAGACACTATTGATATTGCTATTGAGTTGTATGAAGCTCATCCAGATGTCGATCCGCAGTGGATTCGCTTTACGGACTTACATGCTTGGGTGTGTGCCTTACCAGACTTTAGTGATGATCCGACCAAGTCGACTGAAGGTTTGCTTGAAGCAATTCAAATGGCATGGATTGACGAAGCACGATAATCCTTGCATAGAAAAAAGCAACTTTTTACAGAGTAAAAGCAGAAAATTGTGCATTATGTCGGTATAATGCGCCAAAATTTTCATGTCTACATTGACTTAAGGAGCCAATCATGGCTATTGAACGTACTTTATCTATCGTAAAACCAGACGCAGTTGCTAAAAACCACATCGGTGACATTTTTGCTCGTTTTGAAAAAGCTGGTCTTCAAATCGTTGCAACTAAAATGAAACACTTGACTCAAACTGAAGCTGAAGGTTTCTACGCAGAGCACAAAGAACGTGGTTTCTTTGCTGACCTAGTTGCGTTCATGACTTCTGGTCCAGTTGTTGTTTCTGTTCTTGAAGGCGAAAACGCAGTTCTTGCTCACCGCGAAATTCTTGGCGCAACGAATCCTAAAGAAGCTGCTCCAGGCACTATCCGCGCTGACTTCGCTGTAAGCATCGACGAAAATGCTGCTCACGGTTCTGACTCTGTAGCATCTGCTGATCGTGAAGTTAACTACTTCTTCGCTCAAACTGAGATTGCTCCACGTACTCGTTAATTCGAAGTATTCAAACCAGATAAGTGTTATTATACTTATCTGGTTTTTTTATTCCCTGAATAAATTTCTGCTCGTTTATTGAGCTTCTCCTTTCATCGTTAGACATGGTTTAGGTAATACACATGAGTACTGAAGTGGTCGCTGTCTCTACAGTTTCGGCTGAACAGCAACAATCTCCATCCGCTCCTGCACAGCAAAATTCTGTTGCGAAAGTGAACTTACTTGGCATGTCACGTCCGCAGCTTGAAAAATTCTTCGAAGATATGGGAGAAAAAAAGTTTCGCGCAGGACAGGTGATGAAATGGATTCACCAGTTTTTTGTGACTGATTTTGCTGAGATGACCAATATCTCAGGCAAGTTGCGTGAAAAACTTGAAAAGCTCTGTGAAATTAAAGCACCAGAAGTGGTGCATAAAAACTATTCTAAAGATGGTACGCGTAAGTGGGTCTTTCGCGTCGGTGAGGGCGAAGGCTCTTTGGTTGAAACTGTATTGATTCCTGCTGAGCATCGCAGTGGTTTGCGCCGTACTTTATGTATTTCATCTCAAGTGGGCTGTGCACTGGATTGTTCATTTTGTTCAACCGGTAAACAAGGCTTTCAGCGCGACTTAAACCCAGATGAAATTATTGGTCAGTTATGGGTTGCGAACTATTCTTATATGGAAGATGTGCCTGTAGCTGAGCGTGAGCGCTCGGTGACCAATGTGGTAATGATGGGGATGGGCGAGCCATTACTCAACTATGATGCCGTATTGAGCTCAATGCGTATTATGCTGGATGACTTTGCTTATGGTATGTCTAAGCGCCGTGTGACCTTGTCAACTTCAGGTGTGGTGCCGAAAATTGATCAATTGGCACAAGATATTGATGTTGCACTGGCAATCTCCCTACACGCACCAAATGACGAACTGCGAAATGAATTGGTTCCAATCAATAAAAAATATCCATTGGCACAATTGATTGCAGCATGTCAGCGTTATATCGCTAAAGACGGGAATGAAAGTGCGCGTAAGCATGTCACGATTGAATATGTGATGTTGGATGGGGTGAATGATCATCCTGAGCATGCACAGCAGATGATTAAACTGTTGAAGAATTTACCAAGTAAAATTAATTTAATTCCGTTTAATCCATTTCCACATGCACCTTATGGTCGTTCAAGTCGCAACCGCATTATTTCTTTCCAAAAAACTTTGTCTGATGCTGGATTTGTGTGTACGATTCGTCAAACGCGTGGTGATGATATTGATGCTGCCTGCGGACAATTGGTCGGTCAAGTGGCTGATCGAACACGTCGTGCTGAGCAGTGGAAAAAGAAAGTAGCAGAGAAAAACGAGATTCTACGTTCACAAGGATAATATAAGGGGATGCCAATTGAAAAAACCCGTTTCTAAACTTTGCCTTGCGCTGACACTGGGTGTGTCAGTGTGGTACTTGGTGGGTTGCCAAACTGTGAATACGAAAGGTGATCCAAGTAAAGCAGTACAAGTTAGAACGCAGTTGGCGGCTGAATATATTAAGTCGAATGATTATGATGCTGCGAAACGTACATTGGATCAGGCATTAGACATCGACTCTCGTGATGCATCTGCAAATATGATGATGGGCGTGTTGTTACAGCGTGAAGGCAGTCCACAAAATGTGGAAAAGGCAGAGCGTTATTTTAAGCATGCAATTGCGGCTGAGCCAAAAAATGCACAGGCTCGTAACAACTACGGTACGTATTTATATCAAATTGGGCGTTATAATGACGCGATTGATCAACTTCGAGTTGCAGGTTCAACTTTAGGATATGATCAACGTTATCGAGCATTGGAAAATTTAGGTCGTGCGTATCTACAAGTAGGTCGAGTGGCGGAAGCAGAAGCAGCTTTTAAGCAAGCCCTACAGGTAAACTCAGGTGCCTATCTTGCCATGATCGAAATGGCGGAAATTTCATATTTACGTCAGCAAAATGCTGAAGCTACGCAGTACTATGAACAGTTTGTGCGAGCGGTTGGCGAGAAAAACTTAGATGCACGTGCGCTTTGGATTGGGATCCGAATTGCGCGAGCAAATCATGACACGATGGGTTCGCAAGTACTGGTCAACCAGCTACGTGCATTGTATCCAGACAGTCAAGAATACAAACGTTATTTGCAATTACAGTACACTACTGAGGCCGTATGGAAGTAAATCCTAATTCACCACAATCGAATGGTTCTAGCAATGCTTTAGGAAATATCCAACGTCCGGGTGATTATCTTCGTCAAATTCGTATTACACAAAAACGTGAATTAAGCGACGTTGCCAAAGAGTTGAATATTCCACTCAAGACCTTAACTGCGCTTGAGCAGGACGAATATACGGCTCTTCCAGAAGCGACCTTCATTAAGGGTTACTATCGTACTTATGCGAAGTTCCTAAAAGTGGATGCTACTACGATTATTCAGCGTTTTGATGACATCTATGCCAATGATACGGGGCTATTGCCAAATCACGCATTGAATAATTCACCGATTAAAATCATGGGTAAATTACCCGGTTCTAACCGTGACCGTAACCGTAAATGGTTGAAACGTGGGCTGATTGCAATTGTTGTAATTGCGATTTTGGCAGCGTTGTTCGGTATGATTCAGAATTGGTCAGGCAGTACAGATGAGGCTGCGACTCCGCAGACGGAATCTGATGTACAAATCATCAATATGAATGGTGCTGCTGCAACTACAGGGGATCAGTTGAAACTTGAGTTCAATCGTCCGACATCTGTACATATTGTCGATTCAACGGGGAAAGTACTGGCAACAGGGCGTCAAGCTTCTACACTTGAGCTTGCTGGCGAGACTCCTTTTCAAATTCGTATCGATGATGCCGCTGCTGTGTCACTCAGCTTAAATAATGAAAGTATTTCATTGTCACCATATACCGTCGGTGGAAAAGCAGATTTCCGCTTGTCACGTTAATGGGATCAAGGAAAAGCAATGATTGTAAATCCAATTAAACGCAAGCCTACTCGTAAGATTCGTGTAGGTTCAGTCTATGTCGGTGGCGATGCGCCCATCAGCATTCAAAGTATGACCAATACTGAAACTTGTGATGTGGAAGCAACGCTGGCGCAAATTCAGCGCTGTGCAGATGTAGGTGCGGACATCATGCGCGTTTCTGTACCAACGATGGAAGCGGCAGAGGCTTTTGGTGAAATTCGTAAGCGTTCATCGGTGCCGTTGGTTGCAGATATTCATTTTGACTACAAGATTGCACTGCGTGTTGCGGACTTGGGTGCGGATTGTTTACGAATTAACCCTGGAAATATTGGCTCTGAAGCTAAAATCCGTGAAGTAGTGGCTGCAGCGCGCCATAACGATATTTCTATGCGTATTGGGGTGAATGCAGGTTCACTGGAAAAAGATATTCAAAAGAAATATGGTGAGCCAACAGGTCAGGCATTGCTTGAGTCGGCGATGCGTCATATTGATATTTTAGATCGTTTAGATTTCCACGAATTCAAAGTCTCAGTGAAAGCATCCAATGTGTTTTTAACCATGGACGCTTATCGCCTACTTTCACAGCAAATTGATAATCCGTTACATCTGGGTGTGACAGAAGCTGGGATTTACCGTACAGGTTCAGTGAAGTCTGCGATTGCATTGGGCGGTTTGTTGTTGGATGGCATTGGTGACACCATGCGTATTTCCTTGGCAGCGGAACCTGAAGAAGAGATTAAGATTGGTTTTGATATTTTGAAATCACTCAGTCTCCGTTCAAATGGCATTAACTTCATTGCTTGTCCAAGTTGTTCACGTCAAGAATTCAACGTGATTTCAGTGATGCAAGCCTTAGAAGAGCGTTTAGAAGATATTCGTACCCCAATGGATGTGTCGGTGATTGGGTGTAAAGTGAATGGTCCGGGTGAAGCCAAAGAAGCCGATATTGGTGTAGTTGGTGCAAGTCCACGTTCACTGGTGTATCGTAATGGTGAAAAGAGCCATTTAATTGACACAAATCAGTTGGTTGACGAAATCGAAACGATGGTTCGTCAGCGTGTTTCAGAGCTTGAAGAAGCCAAATCTAAAGAGATCATCCGTAGTTCATCATGAGTTCAATTGTCGCAATCAAAGGTTTTAATGACATTCTTCCTACGCAAACACCAGCGTGGAGACGTCTTGAACAGCATCTCGCATCATTGATGGATGCGTATGGCTACCAGCAAATTCGTTTGCCTATTGTTGAGCAAACCAATTTGTTCAAACGTTCGATTGGTGATGCAACGGATATCGTTGAAAAAGAAATGTACACCTTCTTGGACAAAGGTAATCCGCCTGAGCCTTTGACTTTGCGTCCTGAAGGAACGGCAGGCTGTGTACGTGCCATGCTTGAGCATAACTTGCTTCGCGGTGCGACGCCTCGTGTTTGGTATATCGGGCCGATGTTCCGTTATGAAAAGCCGCAAAAGGGTCGTTATCGTCAGTTCCACCAGTTCGGCGTGGAAACCTTTGGTGTGGCAACCCCAGATATGGATGCTGAGCTGATTTTGATGACAGCACGTCTGTGGAAACGCATGGGTGTAGCAGATAAAGTTCAACTTGAGTTGAATACTCTCGGTGAGTCGGATGAGCGTGCAGCTTACCGTGCGGCATTGGTGGAGTTCTTAGAATCACATAAAAATGATTTGGATGAAGATTCACAGCGTCGTTTAACCACCAACCCACTACGTATCCTTGACTCTAAAGATGCAAGAACCCAAGCCATTTTAGAAAATGCGCCGAAGTTGCATGACTTTATGGGGGAAGAGACGCTACAGCACTTTGCAACCTTGCAGCAGTATTTAACCGATGCAGGTGTGAGCTTCGTGATTAACCAAAAACTGGTGCGTGGCTTAGATTATTACAATAAAACTGTATTTGAATGGACCACCACGCATTTGGGCTCACAAGGTACAGTCTGTGCGGGCGGCCGTTATGATGGCTTAGTGGGCCAGCTTAAAGGTAAGGCAGATCAGTCTGTACCTGCAGTTGGTTTTGCGATGGGTATGGAACGTCTGTTGTTATTGCTTGAGCAAGTCGAAGACGCTACACCTATACGTGACTGCGAAATGTTTTTATTGGCAGATCCTGCTTCTCAAGGTAAAGCTTTGGTCCTTGCAGAACAAATTCGTAACCAGTTAGATGCTGCATCAAGTACGCTTCGTTTGAAAGTTGGTTCACATGGTTCAATGAAGTCACAAATGAAAAAAGCGGATCAGTCTGGCGCATTGTTTGCCCTCATTTTGGGTGAGCGCGAGGTGGAAGCTGCACAGTTTGCCGTAAAAGAGTTGGCAACAGCTGAACAAACTTTGGTTGCGGTGGATGACATCGTGCCATTTATGATTGAAAAATTTTCTTCAAAATAAGCGAAAATATAAGGAAAGGGTAATCACATGAGCGCATTAAGTGATGAAGAACAACTTGATAGTTTAAAGTCTTTCACTAAGAAATATGGTTCAGCCATTATTAGTGGGATTTTAATTGCGCTGATTGCCTTTTTTGGATGGCAATACTGGCAGAAGAAGACTTTGGCCGAGAACCAAATGAACACGGCTAAAGTTCAGCAATTGATGGATGAAGCACGTGCAACGCAAGGTGATGCATTTACAGCCTTGTCTGCAACTGCGGACAAAATTGTGAAAGAAGCACCAGATTCGGCGCAGGCCATTCAAACGCAATTGTTGATGGCAAAATTGGCCTATGACAAAGCGGATTATGCCAGTGCTGAAAAAGCGTTGAAGAAAGTTGAAAACTCGAAAGTGGATGACGACGGCTTAGTGCAAATTGTGAAATTGCGTTTAGCGTATGCACAATTGGCGCAAAATAAGTTTGATGATGCGATTAAAAACCTCGCATTGGTAAAAGATCCTGCTTTTAAAGCGACAGCCGATGAAGCTTTGGGTGATGTCTATGTAGCTAAAAACGACATCGAAAATGCGAAAAAAGCCTACCAAAGTGCATGGGATCAGTTGGTTGAACGTAAACAAGAACGCCAAATTTTACAAATTAAACTCGAAAGTGTTGGTATTTTAGTTGATGATCCTGAAATCGAACGTCCACTTATAGAAACAGCAGCGGAAGAAACTGAATGAATAGAAAATACAAAATTTCGTGCGCATTAACCGTATTAACTTTAGCACTTGCGGGTTGTGCAAGTAGCGGAAAAGTAGAAGAAGTTAAGCCGAATCCACTTCCAAAACTGACGCAGGCGAAAACCCTGACTCCTGTATTTTCTCAAAGTGTGTCTTCAACTTCGACTGCTGATCCTTTACGTTTACGCCTAGATGCAGACAACGGTGTAGTTTTTGCACTTGACCCTAAAGGTGTCGTAACGGCGTATCAAGGCAAACAAAAACTATGGCAGAAAGAAGTATCTAAAGCCGGTTTGAGTTCAGGCGTTGAAGCTGACGATGGTCATGTCATTGTAGGCAACGCCAAAGGTCAATTGTTTGCTTTAGATCAGGCAACTGGTGAGCAAAAATGGACTGCACAATTAACAGGTGCACTTCTTGCGCCATCGTTGATTCAAGCGGGTCGTGTTATTTCTGTCAGTAATGATGGCACTGTTTTTGCGCATGATTTGGCAACAGGTCAGCAAGTGTGGACTTATAACTTACCAAATGTACAACTTAGCTTACGTGGTAATGCAGCGCCTGTTCCTGTTGATGCGCGTACAGTGCTCATTTCTTCAGCTAATGCCTATGTTTATGCTTTAGATGTGCTTACAGGTGTACCACGTATGCAGCGCCGTGTAGCTGTGTCGGATGGTCGTTCGGATATTCAACGTTTGAATGATGTTGATGGTGATCCTGTAGTGGCAGGTCAGTACTTGATTACGACCAGCTATCAAGGTCAAGTGACCATGACAGACTTGGCTTCACAGCAAGTGGTGTGGAGTGAAGATTCGAGTAGTACGCAGCGCCCTGAAGTGGTGGGTAATGGTGTATTCGTGGCGCAAACTGACGGCAAGTTAGTGGCTTATGAAATTAGCACGGGTCAAAAGCTTTGGGAAAATGACAGCTTGCTGAACCGCCAATTGAGTAATCCAGTGATGTTGGGCCAAGACCTAATTGTCGGTGATCTAGATGGCGTATTGCACATGCTGAACCCTGCGACAGGTGAGTTGATCGGTCGTGCGAAGACGTCTGGTGAAGTGCGTACTTTACGTGTGATTGATGATCAACTCTATGTTGCGACACGAAAGGGTGCATTAAGCATTTGGCAGAATCGTTAATTCTGTTCGACTTATGTTAAACTAGTCGAAATTCGTATTTTTTTAAATTCCTCGGGGTGTTTGCTTAGTCAAAACCCCGAGTTTTTATTCAGGTTTTTCACCTAATTTTCTTCCAGTTTCTGATGTTCAGACCAGTCTCACTGGCTGATCTTGAATAAAGGTTAATCTATGAAACCCGTAATTGCGCTCATTGGTCGTCCGAACGTCGGAAAATCAACGCTATTTAACCAGATCACCAAAAGCCGAGACGCGCTTGTTGCTGACTTTGCCGGTCTGACTCGTGACCGTAAATATGGTGATGCCGTATTTCAAAATAAGTCTTTCATTGTGGTTGATACTGGTGGTATTGGCGAAAATGAAGGTGGTATCGACTCTTACATGGCAGAACAGTCTAAAACTGCCATCAATGAAGCCGATATTATTGTATTCGTAGTCGATGCACGCGCAGGCCTGCTCGCATCGGATGAGCAAATTGCGCGTGAGCTGCGTACACTCGGTAAGAAAGTTTACCTTGTGGCGAACAAAGTTGATGGTGTACATGCCGAAGCTGCACTTGTTGAATTCTACAAGTTGGGTATGGGCGAACCTATGCAAGTGGCTGCGAGCCATGGTCGTGGTGTACAGCAAATGCTTGAAGATGTGCTTTCAAGTGTGCCTGAAGATGAAGATGCAGATGAGCACGACAAAAACACTGGCTTACGTTTAGCGATTATTGGTCGTCCAAACGTTGGTAAATCGACGCTAGTGAACCGTTTGTTGGGTGAAGAGCGTGTAGTTGCATTTGACCAACCGGGGACAACTCGCGACTCGATCTATATCCCGTATGAACGTGATGGCCGTCAGTACACCTTAATCGATACTGCGGGTGTGCGCCGTAAAGGTAAAGTCGATGAAATGATTGAGAAGTTCTCAATTGTGAAAACGCTACAGGCCATTAAAGATGCCCATGTTATCGTGGTTGTACTTGATGCACGTGAAGGTGTGGTTGAGCAAGATCTACATTTGATTGGTTACGCGCTTGAAGCGGGCCGAGCGATGGTGATTGCGATTAACAAATGGGACAACATGTCCGAGTATGATCGTAAACAATGTAAATTGGATGTCGATCGTCGCTTTGACTTTATTCCTTGGGCAAAAGTACATTTAATTTCTGCATTGCATGGTACGGGTGTCGGGGATCTATATCCATCGATTCACCGTGCTTATGATTCGTCCCATTTGAAAGTTTCGCCTGCAAAAATCACACAAATTTTAAGTGATGCTACGGATGCGCACCAACCGCCAATGGTCGGTGGTCGTCGTATTAAAATGCGTTATGCACATATGGGTGGTCAAAATCCACCAACGATTGTAGTGCATGGTAACAAAGTCGATAAAACCCCTGCGGATTATCGCCGTTATTTAGAAAACGTATTTCGTAAAGTGTACAAACTTGAAGGTACGCCAGTACGTATTGAGTTTAAAACCTCTGAAAACCCATTTGAAGGACGTAAATCACAGGTGGATGAACGTACAGCAGCACGTAAGCGTCGTTATGTTCAGAAGTTTAAGAAAGCTGAGAAGAAATTCAAACGCTAATCAGGCATTTAGGTTTTGATGCTGAAAAGCCCAAAGTGATCTTTGGGCTTTTTTATTTTATGATGCATGAAACCATGATAGGAAGGCAAAGTGGCAAGGACAATACGTGTTGAGCTGAAAAAGATTGAGGACATTGTGCAGGTCGATCACAGCCTGTCACGTGTTGAGCAAATTGCACAGCGAAAACAAGCCATTTATCAATATCGCAATCAATGCTTATCTGAACAACGGCAGATGATTGTGGATGATCACTCCATTGCGCTGAGTGAGACAGGTAAACCTTATTTACTTGATCAACCTTCTTTTCATTTCAATCATAGTCATAGCCAAAACTACTACGCTTTAGCTACGAGTGAGCGGATGCAGGATCTAGGCGTGGACGTGGAGGAGTTAAGCCGAAAAGTCCGCTTTGAGGCTTTGGCTAAACATGCTTTTCACGTAGAGGAACTTCGCGTGTGGCAACAGTATGATCAGGACAAAGCATACTGGTTTAAGGTCTGGACCACCAAAGAAGCTGTGCTTAAAGCATCAGGTTTAGGCATTCGTTTAAACTTAAATGAACTGAACACTCAAGCACATCCAACGCATAATGGCGGCATGTGTAGTCATCCGCTGATTGGGCGTTTTGCCTATCAAAATTTTGAGTTGGGAGATGTGATGTTGACCGTGGCTTGGCGGGCAGAGCAGTCCTGTCGTGGCTATGCGTTGCCTCAGATTGAGCTGATACAACATCTTCACACCGACATAAAAAAGCCTCTCGATTGAGAGGCTTTCTTTTTTCATACTATGGTGTGCATTTATGGAATTTCATTTTCTTCTTCAAACTCAGGCTTCACTTGAACAATGAAGTCTTGACGGTTTAAGCCACGCCATAAAGCAAAAGCTGTACCGATGTAGATTGAAGAGTAGGTACCCACAAAGACGCCCACAAACATCGCAACAGAGAACCATTTAAGGCCATCACCACCGAGGATCATCATCGAGATCACCACCAACAATAAAGTCATTGAGGTGTGAATGGTACGACGTAGGGTTTCAGTTAAAGCGATGTTAACGATCTCTAAAGGTGAAGCGCCACGAATCTTACGGAAGTTTTCACGAATACGATCCGAAACAACAATGTTGTCATTCAGTGAGAAACCAATCAGAGCCAGAATTGCAGCCAATACAGTTAAGTCAAATGGCCACTGCATCATGGCAAAAATACCAATGGTGACCACCACGTCATGGAACAAAGACAGTACTGCACCCATCGCCAGTTTGAACTCAAAGCGAACCGTTACGTAGACCAACATCAGCAGTAACGCTAAAGCCACAGCACCCGCTGAGCGAATGTAGAGTTCATTGCCGACTTGTCCACCCACCACATCAACTTTGTTAACTGAAGCAGAGTTACCCGGTAGCTGTACAGCTTGGGTAATGGTTTTGGTTAAGTCTTCTGCGGCTGTGTCCTCTTGTACAGGCATACGCACAATCAAATCACGATCTGAACCAATGGTTTGTACCACAGGGTCATGAAAGCCAGCTTTGGTCAGTGCAGCAGAGACATCAGCTGATTTCACTGGTTTGCTATAGTTCAATTCGGCAGAAATACCACCAGTAAAGTCCAAACCTAAGTTGAGACCCTTGGTGAAAATAAAGAATAGGCTGCCGATGGTTAAGACAATAGAAAGAATGGCTGCAGGCAGCGCAATCTTCATAAAATCAATCACACGTTCATCATCTGGACGGCCGTATTTTTTTGAATCTTGTTGAGTCACATCAGTCATCATCGATCTCCTTATATGCTCAACTTTTTCAAGTTACGTTTTTTGCCATAAATGAGCTGTACAATCGCACGTGTTACTGTAATAGCAGTAAACATAGAGCAGACAATACCGATCATTAAGGTCACAGCGAAGCCTTTAATTGGGCCTGTACCGATAGCAAATAGGATAAACGCAACCAAGAATGTGGTTAAGTTTGAGTCGAAAATGGTGTTATAAGCACGGTCATAACCCGCCACAATGGCTTGTTTGGGTGATGCTCCCCACTTCATTTCTTCACGTATTCGCTCACAGATCAAGACGTTGGCATCGACCGCCATACCAATGGTAATCACAATACCCGCAATACCCGGCAGGGTGAGGGAAGCACCAATCCAAGACATGACGGTTAGAATCATGGCTAAGTTGAAGACCAAGGCAAAGTTAGCAATTAAGCCAAAGAGACGGAAGAAGACTACCATCCAGATCGCGACAAGTAAGAAGCCGATTTGAGTTGATAGCACACCTTTATCAATGTTTTCTTGACCGAGGCTTGGGCCCACTACACGTTCTTCAACAAAGTACATTGGCGCAGCAAGTGCACCAGCACGTAGCATTAGTGCAAGTTCAGACGCTTCTTGAGGTGAATCTAGACCCGTAATACGGAATTGAGAGCCGAGGACTGCTTGAATAGTTGCAGCATTAATCACGACAGACTCTGCATAGGGTGTACGGACTTCGGTTTGCGCACCAGTCGCAGGATCGGTGATATAGCTAATACGTTGTTTATTTTCAATGAACAACACAGCCATACGCTTACCCACCGCATTACGGGTTGCATCGGCCATCAGTTTGCCACCTGCTGTGTCTAAGGTAATGTTTACCTCAGCACCGCCAGTGTCTTGGCTAAAGCCACTTGATGCGTTTTGAACACGTTCACCCGTTAAAATACGGTTACGGTTTAAAAGTAATTCACGTCCGCTGTCTAAAGACTGATATGCAAAAAGTTCGGTTCCTGGTGGAAGCGGTTGACCATTGCTCTTGCCGGTATAAGGGTCAATCACTTGGTCATTTTGGTCAGAGACCAAACGGAACTCTAGGTTTGCTGTACGACCCAAGACACGTTTTGCTTCAGCAGTGTCCTGAACACCTGGAAGCTCAACCACGATGCGGTTACTACCTTGTGTTTGTACCAAGGCTTCTGCCACACCTAACTCGTTAATACGGTTACGTAAAGTGGTTAAGTTTTGGTTCACGGCATAAGATTGAATTTCTTGGCGGCGAACATCGGTATAGGTTAAACGTAAGGTTGAACCTGTCGCAGTTGCGACCGCTTGCTGATTAAATTCATTACCATTGCTACGTAAGTAGTCTTGAGCCGCAGTACGATCATCATTGTTGGCGAACTGAACGGTAATGGTGTTGTTGTTTAATGCAAGGCTGTTAAATTTAATTTTGTTGTCACGGAACTGACGACGTAAATCAGTCGCAGAGGTTTCCATGCGTTGAGCAATCGCTTTATCCATATCCACTTCTAATAAGAAGTGAACACCACCACGTAAGTCCAGACCGAGCTTCATTGGTTTTGCACCAATTTTTTGTAGCCACTCTGGCGTGGTTGGCGCCAAGTTCAACGCGACAACATAGTCATCACCAAGGCCACGACGTAACGCTTCTTTGGCTTTTAATTGTGCTTCGCTAGAGTCAAGACGTAACAGTGCAGCATTATTGCTAAAACTGTTGTCATGGCTTGAAATGCTTTCAGATTTTAAAATCTGCTCTGCTTTTTGTACGATGCTTTGGTCAATTTGGGTACCAGCTTTGGCACCAGAAATTTGAACCGCAGGCTCATCCGGATACAAACTAGGCAGGGCATATAATGTACTGATCGTCAAAACCACGAGAATCAGTAGATATTTCCATGCTGGGTAACGCATTTGTTTTCTTCTTAAAATGAAAAAAGTCGTGCGGATGCACGACTAATTTTTTTGATTAAAGGTTATTTAATGTGCCTTCAGGAAGAACTGAAATCACACTTGCGCGTTGGATTTTTACGTCTACACCACGGCTCAGTTCAACCACTGCAAAGTCACCTTCGAGTTTAGTGATTTTACCCATGAGGCCACCAGCAAAAACAACTTCACTGCCTACACCAAGACTTTCAACCAAAGAGCGGTGCTCTTTGGCACGTTTAGCTTGAGGGCGCCAAATTAAGAAGTAGAAGATTGCAATAAAAACAGCAATCATCAATAAGTTTGCGACCATACTTGGTTGTTGTGCAGCTTCACCCGCTGCGTGAGCTGTAGAAATAAAAAGGCTCATTTCAAATTCCTAAACTAAAAAAACGGTGACCAACGAATTGATCATAAATAGACTTGTTCTGCAATTTACCTTGTCTTTTTACCAAGCGCAAATGCTCACAACAATTAATCTTGGGGGCAAGGTGGAACTTCTAAACCACGACGTGCATAAAAATCTTCAACAAAGGCATCAAAGCGATCATTATCCAATGCATCACGAATGTCTTGAGTGAAGCGTTGGTAGTAACGTAAGTTGTGAATAGTACCGAGCATTGAACCCAGCATCTCGCCACATTTTTCCAAATGGAATAAGTACGCGCGAGTAAAGTTGGTACAGGTATAACAGTCACAGTGTGGATCCAGCGGACTTTGATCATGACGGTATTTACTGTTACGGATACGTACTAAACCGTCGGTCACAAAATAATGTCCATTTCGGGCATTACGTGTAGGCATGACACAGTCAAACATATCGACGCCACGGCGGATGCCTTCCACGATATCTTCAGGTTTACCCACGCCCATCAAGTAGCGCGGTTTGTCTGCTGGCATTTTTTCTGGAAGATAATCCAGCACTTTAATCATTTCTTCTTTCGGTTCACCGACGGACAGACCACCAATGGCATAACCGTCAAAACCCACTTCAAGTAAGCCTTTTAAAGACTCATCACGTAAGTCTTCATACATACCACCTTGAATAATGCCAAACAGCGCATTTTTATTTTCAAGCACATCATGGTGCTGAGTCTTACAACGCTTTGCCCAACGCAATGACAGTTGTAGAGACTTTTGTGCTTCTTCATGTGTTGCAGGATAAGGGGTACATTCGTCAAAAATCATCACGACGTCTGAGTTCAATGTATGTTGGATGTCCATTGAAATTTCAGGAGACAAAAATACTTTAGAGCCGTCAATTGGAGAGCGGAACGTTACGCCATCTTCTGTAATTTTACGCATCGCGCCCAAACTGAAGACTTGGAAACCGCCTGAATCGGTCAGAATGGGTTTATCCCACTTCATGAATTTATGCAGGCCGCCGTGCTCTTTAATCACTTCAAGGCCAGGGCGTAGGTAAAGATGGAAGGTGTTACCTAAAATAATTTGCGCTTTGATGTCTTCAATATCACGCGGGAGCATGCCTTTCACCGTACCATAAGTACCGACAGGCATGAACACAGGGGTTTCAACCACACCATGCTCTAAAGTTAAACGACCACGACGGGCGCGACCCGACTGACCTAATTTTTCAAACTTCATAAAATATCCTGAACAAGAGCAAAGCACTGCTCTGCTTGCAGTGCAAGAGCGAAAAAACAGTTCGCCGCTAAAAGGAGGCTATTTTCCTTGATTATGCAAATAAACACCAGTGTTGTAACACTTTTAACGCAAAGCATTTCGGAGCAGGGTGGTGTGCTGTTAGGGTTGTTTCGGTTTGAGTTTATGTCATGGTGGCGAGTGAGTCGTGATTAGGATGAAAAGAGTCGATCGCCTAGACGAGGCTGTGAACGTAGAGGTTAAAAAGGCACTCATTTTGAGTGCCTTGGATGTGTTATTTGTGTTAAAGCGATCTTTTTAGTTGAAATTGGGACGGTAATCAAAATTTTGCAGCGCAGCAGTGTCACGGAATGGACGCACAGCTTTTTTACCGACGGTCATGGTGTTTACAATGTTATTTGGAAAGATTTGAATGTGGTTGTTAAACAGTTCGACATTGCGGTTAAAAATGCTGATTGCAGCACCGACATTTTCGTTTTGCTCTTCAATTTCATTCATCATCTTTAGATAAATATCATTGGCTTTGAGTTCAGGGTAGTTCTCGACCACGACATTGAGGCTACGCATTAGCTCTTGATTTAATGCTTCGATGCGCTGTAGCTGATTGACATCTGTATTGTTTAAGTTCAGGTTGAGAATGTTTTGACGGAGCTCAGTGACTTTTTCCAAGGTGCCTTTTTCAAAGCTGGAGTATTGTTCGACCAGTGGCTCTAAACCATCTAGAATTTTTATTTTTTGACGCTCATAGGTTGCTACATCCGACCATGCGCGAATGGTTGCATTGTGGTGTCTGACAATATTATTGCGAATGACGATTATGCCAAACACGATTGCAATAATAATCAAGAAGAAAATCAATAGCCCCATACAGTCCTCAAACGGCAAAATGTCATTATTTTAAAAATTGCGTTAGATCAGATTCTAAGCACTCTAGATAAGGTAATTTAAAAGTACGTAAGTGTCCACGTAATGTCGAAATGTCATTGATTTTTTTTGCTTTGCTGGAGATTTCAAACAGGTTTTGTGGGCTGATATAGCACAAGATATTTTTTTCAGGATGAAAAAGTAAATCGCCTTCACGGGAACGGAAAAAATTGGCAGTACGTAGCACAAATGCAGGGGAGAGTAGTTTGGTCATCTGCATCTGGTCACTACCAAAAAATTTGAGTTTCTGGTTAATCTGAATATCACTGCTATGCCATGGAAAACTATAAGGGTAATAGAATTTTTTATTGTATGCGGTAATCGCGAGTCCTTGCGTGGGTACCTCAAAGACAAAACATCCCCATAAGTCTTTATGCACTTCTTTAACTTTTAACTCATTGCCATCTTTATCACGCACGCGAATTTCATCGACAAAGTGGTATTGAAACAGCAAAACCTGATGTTGTTGTCCTGCTTCATCCTGCCAAGTGGTACTGGCGTAATAAGGGATATCATTGCTGATGGTGCCTTGATTAAAAATTGGAAACAGCTGTTTGAGATGGGCAATAAAAAATGCAGGTTGTAGGGCCACGCCAATATGCTGCGGAGGGCTAAACTCGTTGAGCTGGTATTTTTTATGAATAATTTGTTTTTCGAGATAGTCGGTGATCTCTTCAAGCGGATCATCTTGCTCATAACTTAAATAGGCCCAAAGCAGACAGCCTAAGCCGAATAAAAAGCTGAATAAGGTCCAAATGTGCTCTCCGGCAAAGAACACTGGCAAAATAAAAAAAATGCCGACTATTCCAAGTAGAATAGGCAGCACATTTTCAAATTTCAGAGTAATCGGGGCGTTCCAAGGGTGCAGTCGGTCAAGAATATCTTGTACGGAATCTGCCCCTCGGCCGATGTCCCAAAGCCTGTCGATATTATCAAACACAATTTTATTCTTTTTACGTCGAATATGAATGGAATGTTTGATCGTATCGATAGGCATGTGAGGTTCTTATTTGGGTTGAAGTTGGTCAACTAACATGGCATCGCCATAACTAAAGAAGCGATACTGGTTGGCTACCGCATGTTGATAAGCTGCCAAAATATTATCACGATTTGACAGCGCTGAAACCAACATCAAGAGGGTCGATTCAGGCAGATGGAAGTTGGTGATAAGACGATCCACCACTTTGAACTCATAACCTGGGTAGATAAAAATTTGGGTGTCTCCAGTCCAAGCTTTCAGTTCACCATCATGTGCCTGCGCTGCACTTTCAACCGCACGTGTCGCTGTCGTTCCGACAGAAATGACTTTATTACCACGCGCTTTGGTTTGACGAATAAGCTCAACTGAATGCTCAGGAACATCACACCATTCACTATGCATAATGTGATTGGCAATGTCATCGGTACGTACAGGCATAAAGGTACCAGCACCCACGTGTAAAGTGACAAAAGTTTTCTGAATACCTTTGGCTTCAAGTTGATCCAACAGCTTTTGGTCGAAGTGTAAGCTTGCGGTAGGTGCAGCGACACTGGCTAACTTGGTTGGATCATTAAATACTGTTTGATAACGCTCGGTATCAATGGCTTCAGCTTCACGGTTGAAGTAGGGAGGGATCGGAAGTTGTCCGTATAAATCCAGCACCGTTAAAATTGGCTGGGAAAACTCCACAATAAATAAATTTTCATGACGACCTAGTACCGTGACTTTAACGGCATCTGGGCCAATAAAGAGCTCAGCGCCTGCTTTGGGTGTGTTACTAGCTTTGATGTGGCAGTGTGCAATAAATCCATCTTGCATGCGTTCTACCAGAACCTCGACAGCTCCACCGCTGGCACGTTTGCCTTTGAGGCGTGCTTTCATCACTTTGGTGTCATTTAAGACCAGTAAATCACCTGCATCGAGCAAATCTAAAATGTCGGTGAATTGAAAGTCATGATGCTGACCTTGAGCATCGAGGTGTAACAGTCGAGAAGCACTGCGCGTGTCTAAAGGATAACGGGCAATGAGTTCATCGGGGAGGTCGAAATTAAAATCAGAAAGTTGCATGATGGGAAAGCAGCGTCAAAATAAGGGAGGTCAAAATTGCGCTTAGTATATGCGTTTTTGCAGAAAAACGCTGAAATTGCACAAATATAAAGCTAAAAAATCAAATATGACTTAAAAATAGCCAATCACCACCAACTTGCGTTGACAAGTTTTTCAAAAAGTTTAATATACGCATCAACACCTTCCCGAGGTGGTGAAATTGGTAGACGCGGCGGACTCAAAATCCGCTGTCAGAGATGACGTGTCGGTTCGAGTCCGACCCTCGGGACCAAGATATTAAAAAACCCAAGCATATTCAGTCTTGGGTTTTTTATTGCCTGAAATTTAGCATTTGAATTAAATCGCCGTAAAACATTACAGGTGGCTTAAAGCAATTCAATGTTCGGTGTGGGTTTGGTTGATTATTTCCTCATATGATGGACTCAAAATTTTGTTTTAATCATTCTGATAAATAACGATTTTTCAAAAAGCAAAACCAGTCACAAGATAAAAGTCTGACATAATTGATTTTTTTGTTAAATGCCACGTTTGTATTGTTGTATTTTTATATTGTTTTAATGCTGAAAATTTGCTAATAAATAGAAGTAAATAATGGGTTTGTGCCGAAAATCACAAAAGATGAGGCAGAAATGGGTATTCAATTGCTAGATATCGGGTCTGATACAGAACAGTTAAGTGCTTGTCACTTATCTTTATTGTTGGGCGTGAACAGTAATGACAATAAAATTAAGAGCTTTCTCAAATTTGCGCGAAAAATTTTAGGTGCACATGCCGCAATTCTAACGTTTAGCAATGAACCTTATAGTTGGTATGCCAGCAAACATGCATTCAATGCTTTTCAGTTACCCGCTGAAGCCAATTTTGCTACTCATTTTGAAGGGGAGATTGCGATTGATAGCCTGCATCGCCATTATCATCATCTTTCTCAGCAGGTGAGTGCTTTAGGGTTTAAACATCAGCGGATCATCGCATTGGATTTAAAGGTATCGGATAAATCTGTAGGGCAAGTGATTTTCTTTGATGAGCAGTTGGACGCTTTTACGCAGGATGCTGTAGAAAATGTCTATGAACTGGCCTCTGGTTTTCTCAATCTGCTGCATTTGCGCATGGAAAATGCGGAGCTCAAAGAGTTATATGAACAACAAGTGGCCATGAATGTCAGTAAAACCAAATTTTTCCAAATTATTGCACATGATTTAAGGGCGCCTTTTCATGGCTTAATTGGTTTCTCAGAAGTATTGGCTGAAGAGCGCAAAAGTTTGGATGAGTCTGGTGTGCAAAGCATTGCAGATTATCTGCATGATACCGCGCAATCGACTTATAGCTTGTTAGAGAGCCTACTGAATTGGGCGATGGCAGAAGGCGGGCGCTTTGTTTATCACCCCATCCATTACAAACTTAAGCAATCATCTCAAATTGTTTTTGATGTGTTGCATGCGTTGGCTATCAATAAAAATATTCAACTGATTGACCGTGTCCCCGACGATTTAAAAATTTTTGCAGATATCAATATGGTGACCTCGGTGATCCAAAACTTGGTCTCAAATGCGCTGAAATTTACCCATATGCATGGCGAAGGTGTTGTGACGATTGATGCCAAACAGCGTGATGATTTTATCGATATCTACATTCAAGATACAGGTTTAGGTATGACCTTGGGGCAAATTGAATCTTTGTTTGAACCGAAACTAACCGTTAGTTTTAAGGGGACAGCTGGGGAGAAAGGTACGGGGCTAGGTCTGGTGTTGTGTAAGCGTTTTGTTGATTTGAATAAAGGTGAAATTTCAGTCACATCCAAAGAAGGCGTCGGTTCAACTTTTATCGTCAGCCTGCCACGTTCGAACAGCGCACATCAAGCATTGTCACTCGAGACATCCCAGCAAGAATTTAGTGAATAATCATACTTTTCTTATAAAATAATTCGCCTAATCTCATGATCTGCTGTTATAAATAACCAAAACAATGCGAAAGAGTCGATCATGAATGCTGAGCAATTGCAAAAGACATTGCGCGCAAGTCAATATGCGGAACAAGTCCTATCTATACATCAGGTTTATCTTGAACAAGATTATGCAATTGATCAATTTTCTCAGCCATTGACCACCGAACAAATTTTTGATGTCGTTCAAAATAGCTTAAAAGAGATCAGTGATGAAACTACATGGATGCGCACCATCCGAATTTTACGTGCGCGTTTAATGTTTCGCTGGATTTGGCAGGATGCCAATCAACTGATCGATGTGATGACGCTAACGCGGGAGTTATCTGATTTTGCCGATGCAGCCATTTGTGTGGCAAAAGCGTTTGCCTTAGCGCCATTGGTGGCTAAACATGGTCAGCCTGTGGGCTATAACCATAAAATTCAAGATTTAATTGTGGTTGCGATGGGGAAGCTCGGCGCACAAGAGTTGAACCTGTCCAGTGATATCGACTTGATTTTTGCTTTTGATGAGCAAGGTGAAACTGATGGTCGTAAATGCATAGACGTACAACAGTTTTGCATTTTGTGGGGTCAGAAACTCATTTACTTGTTGGACCATATCACGGCTGATGGTTTTGTCTTCCGTGTGGATATGCGCTTGCGTCCTTGGGGTGATGGTTCTGCACTGGCGATTAGTCATGCTGCGCTGGAGAAGTATTTAAGCCAACATGGGCGCGAGTGGGAGCGCTATGCGTGGATTAAGGCGCGGATTGTGACAGGGGGTAAAGAGGGGGATGAGTTGTTGGACATGACTCGTCCTTTTGTGTTCCGTAAGTATGTCGATTACACTGCTTTTGAAGCCATGCGCGAAATGAAAGCCATGATTGAGCGTGAAGTATTACGCCGCAATATCGAAGATGATATTAAGCTGGGTGCAGGCGGTATTCGTGAAGTCGAATTTATTGTGCAGGTTTTTCAGCTAATTTATGGTGGAGCAAAATTAGAATTACAAGACCGTCAATGTTTAGTGAGCTTGCATCATTTGGGTGAAGTGGGTTTGCTGGATAGTCAGGCGGTCAGTGAGCTGGAAGATGCTTATTTATTTCTGCGCCGTGTAGAGCATGCAATTCAAGCCTTAAATGATCAACAAACCCAGTCTTTGCCAACAGAACCAGAACTCAGACAAAGGATGATTGACACCTTGGGTTTTGTCAGTTGGGATGCATTTATTGAACATTTAAATCAAAAGCGCGCCAAAGTCATTTACCAATTTGAACATTTAATTAAAGAAAAAGAACATGACCCTTTCGTAGAAAGCTTTAGTCAGTTAGAGGCGCGTTTAAATGAGGTGTTGGATGCGAATGCAAAAAACCTCATTCATGAATTTTGGAATGGTCATGCGCTAAAAAAGCTGCCTGCAAAAGCGGTGCAGCGTTTAAAAATGTTTTGGCCGCATTTGATTGAAGCGATTTTACAGTCAGATAAGCCGCAAGCCGCGTTGCTTCGCCTCATGCCCTTAGTCGAGTCGGTAATGCGACGCACCGTATATTTGGTTATGTTGATTGAGAGTAAAGGGGCTTTGCAGCGTTTAGTGAAAATGGCAACCGTAAGTCCATGGATTTGTGAGGAATTGACCCATTATCCAGTGCTATTGGATGAATTCTTGTCCATGGACTTTGAGCTGCCGCGCCGTCAAGATTTGGAAGATTCGTTGCGTCAACAGTTGCTTCGCATTGAGCTTGATGATGTTGAGGATTTGATGCGTGTGCTGCGCCTATTTAAAAAATCCAATGTTTTGGCAGTTGCGGCTAGTGATGTCTTGGCTGAAAGTCCGTTGATGAAAGTATCCGATGCTTTGACCGATATTGCAGAAGTTTCAGTCAGTACAACTTTAAATTTGGCTTACCAAATGACGGCAAAGAAACATGGTTATCCGCTCGATGTTGAAGGACAGCGCTGTTCGATCGATCATTTGGCATTTGCTGTTGTGGGTTATGGCAAAGTTGGTGGGATTGAGCTGGGTTATGGCTCGGACTTAGATCTGGTCTTTATTCATTATATGGATGAGCAAGCCGATACAGATGGGCTGAAGTCGATCAGTGGGTTCGAGTTTGCAATGCGTGTTGCGCAGAAATTTATGTCGTTGATGACCACGCAGACCCTCGATGGTCGGGTCTATGAAATCGATACACGCTTACGTCCATCGGGTGAAGCAGGGGTATTGGTCACCAGTTTAAAAGCCTTTGAGCAATATCAGTTGAAAAATGCATGGGTCTGGGAGCATCAAGCATTGGTGCGTGCTCGTTCGATTGCGGGTGAGCCAAGTTTGCGTGATAAGTTTGAAGCATTGCGCTGTCGGATTTTGACGCAGCCACGTGATGAAGAAAATGTACGCGCAGAAGTGCTGAAGATGCGTCAAAAAATGAAAGACCATTTGGGTTCTTCTAAAGAACAACAAAAAGATGGAATTTTTCATTTAAAACAAGACGCAGGTGGTATCGTCGATATCGAATTTATGGCACAGTATGCTGTGTTGGCATGGAGCGGATCTCATCCAGATCTTGCCCATTATTCCGACAATGTACGAATCCTTGACGACGCCGCAAAAGCCAGTTGCTTATCCAGTGACGATGCGACTGCATTGATTCAAGCTTATCTCAGTGAACGAGCCGAGAGCCACCGTTTAGCCCTTGCGAATCAATCCATGCAAGTAAATGCTGCGGACTGGCGCGATACCCGAGTGATCGTTTGCAAATTATGGCAAAGATTAATTGATCCAAGCTCAATCGTGAGCATTGGGTAACATGACTGTGTATATAAATTTGGAGTGTGTGTCATGAATTTGGCTGATCGTGATGGTTTTATTTGGCAAGATGGACAATTGGTTGACTGGCGTGAGGCAAAAACTCACGTATTAACACATACCTTGCACTACAGCATGGGTGTGTTTGAAGGTGTCCGTGCCTATGAAACACCGAATGGCACGGCTATTTTTCGTCTAAAAGAACACACTAAGCGTTTATTGAACTCTGCAAAAATTTATCAAATGAAAGTCCCATTTGATCAAGCAACACTAGAGCAAGCTCAAATTGATGTGGTTCGTGAAAATAAATTAGCGTCTTGCTACTTGCGCCCAATTATTTTTATTGGTTCGGAAAAATTAGGTATTGCTGCAACAGACAATACCATTCATGCGGTGGTTGCTGCGTGGAGTTGGGGTGCGTACCTTGGTGATGAAGCAATGGCGAAAGGTATTCGTGTAAAAACCTCATCGTTTACCCATCACCATCCAAACGTGACGATGTGTAAAGCGAAAGCGTCGGGTAACTACACCCTGTCAATTTTAGCTCACCAAGAAGTAGCGCACTCAGGTTATGATGAAGCAATGCTGCTCGACCCTCAAGGTTATGTATGTCAAGGTTCTGGCGAAAACGTATTCTTGGTGAAAGATGGTGTTTTACATACGCCAGATATTGCAGGTGGTGCGCTTGATGGTATTACGCGTCAAACCATTATTACGATTGCAAAAGACCTAGGATATGACGTGGTTGAGCGTCGTATTACGCGTGATGAATTCTACATTGCAGATGAAGCATTCTTTACCGGTACAGCTGCTGAAGTGACGCCTATCCGTGAATATGATGACCGTGAAATTGGTTCAGGTACGCGAGGCCCTATTACTGAACAAATTCAAACCACATTCTTTAATGCGGTTAAGGGTAAAGACCCGAAATATGCACATTGGTTAACTTATGTAAAATAAGTGATTCGGTGGAAAAGGGCTCTTTGGAGCCCTTTTTTGTTGGTCTTCAGTTTAGTCATCGATACCGAAAATATCTCGAGTGTAGAGTTTATTTTGTACGTCATTTAGTTCTGATGTTTGACGATTGCTAATAATTAAGTCAGCTACTTGCTTAAATTTTTTTAGATCGCGAATAACTTTACTATTGGCAAATTTTTTTTCTGAAATATTTGGCTCGTAAATAATTACCTTAATGCCTTGCGCCTTAATTCGGCGCATAATCCCTAAAATTGCGGATGAGCGGAAATTATCAGATCCTGATTTCATGACCAAACGGTAGATACCAACCACTTTGGGATTTTTATGAATAATCGTTTCAGCAATGAAATCCTTACGGGTTCTATTTGCATCTACAACCGCTTGAATTAAGTTACTTGGGACTTGCTCATAATTTGCTAAAAGTTGTTTAGTGTCTTTAGGGAGGCAATATCCACCATAGCCAAAAGAAGGGTTGTTGTAAAACTTTCCAATACGCGGATCAAGACACACGCCATCAATAATTTGACGAGTATTTAAATCAAAAACTTGAGCATATGTGTCAAGTTCATTGAAATAAGCGACACGCATGGCAAGATAAGTATTGGCAAATAATTTTATAGCCTCTGCTTCAGTGGAGTCAGTAAATAGTACAGGGCAGTCTTTTTTAATGGCACTATTAAGAAAGAGTTGTGCCAATGTTTCAGCACGTTCCGATTGCTCACCTATAATAATTCGAGAAGGGTAAAGATTATCCTGAAGTGCTTTGCCTTCACGTAAGAATTCAGGTGAAAAAATAATATTGTTTGTGTTAAATCGCTGTCGCATTCTTTGTGTAAAGCCGACAGGCACTGTTGATTTAATGATGATGGTCGCAAGCGGGTTAGTGAGTTGGATGTCGTGAATGACTTGCTCCACACTTGAAGTATCAAATTGATTGGTGATGGGGTCGTAATTGGTGGGTGTTGCAATGAGAATAACCTCAGCATTGATGTAACTATCTATTTTATTTGACGTTGCTTTAAAATGAAGGTTTTCATTTTCTAGGAATAATGAGATGTCTTTATCTTGAATTGGGGAGATTTTTTGATTTAACTGATGAATACGATTTTCATCGATATCAAATGCAGTGACACAGTGCTGTTGCCCTAAGATCAAAGCATTAGAGAGTCCAACATAGCCTAAACCGACCACTGTAATTTTCATTTTATTGATTCTGAATTATTTTATAATACGTTGCAGGAGCAAGATGTCACGTAAATGAACAATACATTTCAGTTTAATTACCGTGTAATTACTTGGGATTTTATGGCTCTAATCTTCAATCAAACCTAGACTATGTTATGATGCAAAATACTATGTAGATTGGTAGTTTCAAGCATGTCTGTACCTGAAAATGATGACGTTTTAAATACGACAGAGCAACAAAATCAGAATATTGTGCTGTGTATGAAGTGGGGGACCAAATATGGTTCGGACTACGTTAATCGTTTGTATAACATGGTAAAACGCCACACTACTGTTGACTTTAAAATGGTGTGTTTAACGGACCGTACCGATGGTATTGATCCTGCTGTACAGTGTTTTCCTATTCCTCCATTAGCACTTCCAGAGGGAAGCCCTGAACGTGGCTGGAATAAATTGTCTACGTTTGAGCCAGATCTTTATGGTTTAAAAGGCAATGCACTCTTTTTAGACTTAGATGTCGTGATTGTTGATAACATCGATAGTTTCTTTACCCATTCTGGGGATTTTCTGATTATTCATGATTGGAAACGTCCTTGGCGCATTACAGGCAATAGCTCAGTCTATCGTTTTAAATTGGGTGCCTTTCCTGAAATTTTGCCTTATTTTCGTGAGCATTTTGATGAAATCCGTCAAAAGTTCCGTAATGAGCAGGCCTATTTATCATGGTTTGTGCATAAAGAGGGGAAATTAAGCTATTGGAATGATGCTTGGTGTAAGAGCTATAAATATCATTGTCTGCAAAAAATTCCATTGGCGTATTTTAAGCCGCCAGTAAAACCTAAAGATGCCAAAATTATTATTTTCCATGGGGAAATTAATCCACCTGATGCTGTGAATGGCGGTGGTGGTAAATGGTATCGTTATGTATTGCCATCGGACTGGATTAAAGAGGCTTGGCAGTAATTTTATGTCGTTTAACTTAAATCAAGGAACTCGACCATTTCGCTTAAGCGTTGTGATGATGGTCAAAAATGAAGCTAATAATTTAGCGATTTCATTACCTGCATTATATGGGTGGGTGGATGAGTTAATCGTTTTAGATTCGGGCAGTACAGATCATAGTCGGCAGCTCGTTGAAGCTGCGGGTGGACAATGGTATGTGAATACCGACTGGCAAGGTTTTGGTCGGCAACGCCAAATTGCACAGAGCTATGCGACAGGAGACTGGATTCTCGCACTCGATGCCGATGAAGAAGTTACCGAAGCCTTAAAACAGAGTATTTTGCAGGTGATTCAACACAAACCTGAAAATATTGTTTATGGGATTAAACGGATTGATTGCATTTTTGGTCATGAAATTGATAATCCATATTGGGCATTAAAAGCCCATTGGCGACTCTATCCGAAGTCATTTCAATATAACGGTAATTTGGTACATGAGTCAGTGGTGTTGAATCAGGCAGTAACTCGACAACTCAAGGGTTTTTTATTGCATCATACTGCGCCAACGCCTGAATTTTGGCTGAGTAAACGTTTAGATTACGCAAAGGCATGGGCGATTGATCGCCATCAACGTGGTAAAACGACGTCTATTTTCTCGGTTATCACACATACATATTGGGCTTTTATTAAACAGTATATTGTCGATGGTCGTTTCTTAAAAGGTAGATATGGCTTTGTGTATTCGCTACTTTTTACCCAATACACTTTTAATAAATATGCCATTTTATATGATTTAAAACATAATCGAGCAGAGCAAGCATTTCAGGAGTCTTTGGTTTTTTCTAAAACTTTACAACCTATTAATCAATCACAAAAAAAGTCTACGGTGTCTTTGGTGATGATTGTAAAAAATGAGTCAAAACATCTCGGTGCATGTTTAGATACTGTACATGATATTGTTGATGAGATTGTGCTTTTAGACTCAGGCAGTACCGACAATACACAACAAATTGCCGAGCGGTACGGCGCAAAGTGGTATTCCAATACTAATTGGCAAGGCTTTGGAAAACAGCGCCAAATCGCACAAAGTTATGCAACTGGTGATTATGTTCTGGTACTTGATGCAGATGAGCGCTTAGATCAGGACTTGCGTCAGGCAATCGTTGAGTTATTGGTGCAACCCGTGCAGACAGATAAGGTATTTAGCCTCGCTCGGATCAATTACTTCTCAGGGGTGCCGACACATTTAAGAGGTTGGTATCGTGACTGGGAGCATCGCCTGTATGCAAGAACCCAATTTGGTTATTCCGACCTCGAAGTCCATGAGTCTGTGGAAACCAAAGATGCAAAAATCGTCAAAATGAATGGCTTGCATCTACACTTTACCAGTGAAGATTTATATCATTACTTGGTCAAGCGTGTGCGATATAGCCATGATTGGGCGGTGGATAAACATAAGCATCACAAAAAAGTCAGCCTCATCGGTTTATTATTTCGTACATGGTTTTCCTTTATTCGTGAATATTTAATCCGTGGTGCATTTTTATATACTGCCTATGGTTTTATTTCATCGGTAGTATTGATGTGGTATACCTTTGATAAATATTTAATTTTGTGGCAGTTTGCGCAACAAGATCAGTCCGATTAATTGACCGTGGTGGAATATGCCTGCAAGACAGAAATCAAAATTTGAGCAGTGGTTTTCTTTTAGTCGCCATCAACGTCGTTTTGGCGCAGAGAAAGTCTATGCAGGTGATCAACAGCTTGAACAGCTCAAGCAGAATATGATTCAAGGCGAGCGGATTACTTACACTTACGGTTCTGAAAAAGATTTAAATACGCATATAGAAAACTTAAAAGCTGAATTTGTTGGTCAGCCTGAGCTGAATCATTATCATGCTAGCCTTATTGTGTTAATCCGTCGAGATGTTGATGCAACGCAAAATTATCAGAAATTTAAAACCTTGTGGTTGGCGGAGCAGCAGTTTTTATTAAAGTCTTTAAATACACGATGGCTCATCTCGGCTTGTGATACGTTTATTGATTATGATCAAGATGCAACCTTGCAAGCCATCATGATGAATGCCGTGGTGTTGATCAATACCATTAAGGCGCAAGAAACCGAAGCCTTATTATGCGAACATCACTATCAAGAAAATGAGGCAATAAAACACAAGCTCCAAACTGAGCGAGTTGCTTTATTTGATGGGACTTCGGCGTTGGCAGTTGGGACGGATGATAGTTTGCGTAATATGCGTTGGCGTTTAGACAAAGTATGCGGACAACATGAGTTGGGTCAGATTGTGATTGAAATATTTGATCGTTTGCAAGAGCCTGAAAATGACAATATTTATTCACGTTCTAAAGCACGCCATACCCGTGAAAAAACACGTTGGTGGTAGTTGTTTGTGAAATATAAATTTTAAGATTGAGATTATGCAACGTACTAAAATTTGTTTTATTGGTTTTTTCCCCGATTATGAACACTATTTTTTTAAGTCATTAAATAGTGAAGAATTTGATGTCCGTATTTTTAATCCGTTAGACAAAACTTCAAATATTAATTGGTTTAAATGGCTACCACGACTGTTTCGCAATATTTGGCATAAGCAATTAATTAGACAATATATTAACGCTAATATTGATGAGATTTTTATCTTTAATGAACATAGGTTGTTGCTTCAAGGGATTTTAAGTGCGATCAACCGCATGGGGAGTCAATCTAGTCAATTTACGGGTTATTTACTTTTGCGTAACCCATTGAACGAGAGAGATAAAACATTTCCATTGATTCAAGAGTTAGAGCAGAAGGGTGTGCAAGTTTCTACTTTTGATTATGCGGACAGTTGTAAATTTAAATTTTCGCTGTACTCACAGTTTTGTTCGATTATTCCTGAACTAGAGAATGTGACGCAGGATTATGATTTTAGTTTTGTTGGTCGAGATAAAGGAAGAGGAGATCAGTTGCTTTCATTAAAGAAACAATTAGAAAGCCTAAATGCTCATACTTTCTTTGATATTCGAGCGGCAGATCAAGCGAATCTTACTTATCTAGAATACTTAGGACGATCACTCTCTGGGAAATGTATGGTGGAGTTTTTACAGTGTGGGCAGTCAGGTATGACTTTGCGGGCAATTGAGGCGCTACTTTATAAAAGAAAATTATTGACGACAAATCAATCAATTGTTCGGGAAGCATTTTATCACCCTGCGAATATTTATGTTTTTGATGAGCGAACACTAGATACTCAAAAATTGCAAAGATTTATGGCAGAACCGTGGCATCCAATAGATGTTGAGATTCAACAGGCTTATACAACTGAACATGTAATTAAAAAATTGATTGCGAAATAAATAATAGGGTTTCCTTAATGAACGTATTTTGTGGTCGCTAGAAATATTGCACGAGTTTATGATGAAAGAAATTTTCCTATATCAAATACAATATGACGATAAATCCAAGCCTTCGGATGAGTCTGGTTTTTTAACATTTGATTGTCGTCATAATCCTGAATTTCTAAAAAGAGAAGTAGCTCATTTATTGAGATTCTATGATGAGGTGGTTCAGTATGCTTCAGATGATAGTTATTTTGCTTTGTTCTCCCCTAAATTTAACAATAAAACGGGATTGTCTAGTGAGGATGTAAAACAGTTCATTGATGCGAACCCACAGCAAGATATCTATTTATTCAACCCTTATCCTATGATGACTTATCGTTATTTCAATGTTTGGGAGCAATTAGAGAATAGCCATTCAGAACTATCTGGCTTAGCGAAAAATCTGTTTCAGCAAGCTAAGATAGATTTTGATATTAGCGTAAATCATCGGAACCACAATCACCAAGTTGTCTATTGCAATTATTGGGTTGCTTCCAAGTCGTTTTATGATGCTTTTATTCCATTTGTGCGACTACTAGATCATACGATTGACAAGATGAATGATGATGAAAAAGCAAAATATTTTGAAGAGACCAACTATATAACTACAGCATGTGTTTATCCTTTTATATTTGAAAGGGTGATTGTCCTTTATCTTTTTATGAATCCACAGATTCAATCATTACCTTATACATTTATTGGTCCTTTTAAGGGGAGCTATAAATTAAAAAATATAGAACAAAACTTTTATTCAAGTAATTTGCGTAAAACTTTTGATCTCTGGGAGAAGCAGGAACACTTGTCTGTTGAAGAATTAGAAGAAAAGTTTAAGATTATTCACACGATTTTGTACCCGAAGTCGAGATTTAAGTTCGTTAGCTCAATCGAGAAACGTATTAATATGTATAAAATGGACAAATTTAGCGATAAAATTTTTACTAACCATAGCGTGCCGTAGTTGTAAAAGTAGTATTAGTAGATTGTTTGATGTGAATGATGTGTTTGTAAATATTGGTATAGGATAAATTAGATGAATATTTTAATTACTGGTGGTGCTGGTTTTATTGGGTCGGCAGTGATTCGACATATTATTGAAAATACGGAAGCTCATGTGCTAAACGTAGACAAGCTGACCTATGCAGGAAACTTAGAATCATTAGCAAGTGTTGAGAAAAGTCAACGCTACCAATTTTCACAAACAGATATATGTGATCGAGCTACTCTAGATCGAATCTTTGATGAGTTTCAACCCGATGCTGTCATGCATTTGGCTGCGGAATCTCACGTAGATCGGTCAATTTCAGGATCGGCAGCCTTTATTGAAACGAATATTATCGGCACGTATCAATTACTTGAAGCCACTCGGCAATATTGGAATAATTTAACACCTTCAAAAAAGCAGGCTTTCCGTTTTCATCATATTTCAACAGATGAAGTGTATGGCGACTTAGAAGGCACGGATGATTTGTTTTTGGAAACAACACCTTATGCGCCAAGTTCGCCTTATTCTGCAAGTAAAGCAAGCTCAGATCATTTGGTGCGAGCATGGTATCGCACGTACGGTTTGCCAATATTACTTACGAACTGTTCTAATAATTATGGTCCTTACCATTTTCCAGAAAAGCTTATTCCATTAATTATTCAAAATGCCTTGGCGGGTAAAGATTTACCAGTCTACGGTAACGGTCACCAAGTTAGAGATTGGTTGTTTGTAGAAGATCATGCGCGTGCTTTATATCAGGTCTTAACAGAGGCTACAGTTGGTGAAACCTATAATATTGGCGGTCATAATGAGCAAAAGAATATTGATGTAGTCAAAGCGATTTGTCATTTATTAGAAGAGCTTGCGCCTAACAAGCCTGAGGGCATAGTGAACTATGAAGATTTGATTACGTATGTTACCGATCGCCCAGGGCACGATTTGCGTTATGCAATTGACGCGAGCAAGATTGAGCAAGATTTGGGGTGGCGACCGCAGGAGAGTTTCGACACGGGGCTGCGCAAAACGGTCAAGTGGTATATTGATAACCAAGAATGGGTGCAACATATCCAAAGCGGAGAATATCAAAACTGGATTCAGCAACAATACCAATCTGGCTCTGTTTAACGAAGAAAATAAGAATGAAAATATTAATACTTGGTAAAAATGGACAAGTTGGGTGGGAGCTTCAGCGTGCATTGCAACCATTAGGTGAGGTGATCGCACTAGATAGAACAAGTGATGATGGGCTTTGTGGTGATGTTTGTGATTTTGAGGCGATGCAACATGTGATGAATGTGCTTTGTCCTGATGTGGTGGTCAATGCAACTGCATATACCGCTGTTGATAAGGCAGAATCTGAGCAACAACAAGCGGATTGTGTGAATCATCTTGCCGTAGCTCATCTTGCAAAGTTATGTGTCATTCAAGATGCTTTACTTATTCATTATTCAACCGATTATGTTTTTAGTGGAGAAGGGCAAACACCTTGGCGTGAGAGTGATGCCACTTCACCAGTAAATTATTATGGCTTGAGTAAGCGGAAGGGTGAAGAGGCATTAGAAAATAGTCTAGTCCGTTTTATTAATTTTCGAACTAGTTGGGTTTATGCAAGTCACGGCAATAATTTTGTTAAAACGATGTTAAAACTCGGGCAAGCGAAGCAAGAATTAAATATTATTCAAGACCAAGTTGGGGCGCCAACAGGCGCTGCTTTAATTGCTGATGTGACTGCACAAGTGTTACGATACTATAGTTTTCAGCCTAAAGAGAAGCAAAGTGATTTGCATGGTCACTACCATCTTGCAGCTCAAGGCGAAACAACATGGTTTGAATATGCGCAACATATTTTTACCCAAGCGAAGCGTCATGGTATGCGTTTGACTGTTGATGTAGTTCAACCAATAGCAACAATTGATTATCCCACACCTGCAAAGCGACCACTTAACTCAAAGCTCAACACACAGAAGCTACAAAACACATTTAATATTCATCTACCACACTGGAAACATGGTGTGGATCAAATGATCAGCGAGATTTTATAAAATGACTGAACAAGTAAAGCGCAAAGGAATAATTTTGGCAGGTGGCTCAGGCACGCGCTTGTATCCAATCACCATGGGAACATCAAAACAGCTACTGCCAATTTATGATAAGCCGATGATTTATTATCCATTGTCGGTTTTGATGTTAGCTGGTATTCGTGAAATATTAGTCATTTCTACACCCGAAGATTTACCAAATTTTGAAAAGCTGTTAGGGACAGGTGCAGAATTAGGGCTTCAATTATCATATAAAGTACAACCTTCACCAGATGGGCTGGCGCAAGCCTTTATATTGGGGGAAGAGTTTATTGGCGATGATAATGTGTGTTTGGTATTGGGTGATAATATTTTCTATGGACAACATTTTAGTGAGCAACTGCATCGAGCAGCCAAACAAACCTCGGGTGCGACAGTATTTGGATATTATGTGAATGATCCAGAACGGTTTGGTGTGGTTGAATTTGATGCTAATGGGAAGGCGTTAAGTATTGAAGAAAAGCCTGTTCAGCCAAAATCGAATTATGCTGTGACAGGACTGTATTTTTACGACAATAAGGTTGTGGAAATAGCTAAAAGTATCCAACCATCACAGCGTGGCGAATTAGAAATCACCGATGTGAATAATGCATATCTCAAACAAGAAAATTTGAAAGTTGAAATGCTTGGTCGAGGTTTTGCGTGGTTGGATACAGGTACGCATGATTCATTGCTTGAAGCAAGTCACTTTGTACAAACTATTGAAAAGCGCCAAGGTTTAAAAGTGGCTAGCCTTGAGGAAATTTCATTTAACAATGGTTGGTTGGATGCAGACCAATTAAAGGCGCGTGGTGATTATTTTAATAAAACAGGCTATGGGCAATATTTATTAAAAATCTATCAGGAACATTTAAACAAGAGGTGAATGCTACTGTTTTGGGCTGTATGATTATTTATTGAGATATCAAGTGTAGGTTGGCTAAGTGAATATTATTGAAACAAAGATTAAAGATCTTTTAATTTTCGAACCACGAGTATTTGCAGATGACCGTGGTTGGTTTATGGAAAGTTTTAATCAATTGGTTTTTGAGCAGACTTTAAAAGAACGTGGTTTCGATATACCGCAGTTTGTGCAGGATAATCATTCTGTCTCAAAAAAGGGTGTACTACGCGGTTTACATTATCAAATCAGTCCACATGCACAAGGTAAATTGGTGCGTGTGGTACAAGGGCGTGCTTGGGATGTGGCTGTCGATATTCGTGAAGATTCTGACACATTTGGGCAATGGGTTGGTGTAGAGTTAAGCGGTGACAATCATCGGCAGTTTTGGATTCCCGCAGGTTTTGCACATGGTTTTATTGCTTTAGAAGATCATACCCATTTTCTTTACAAAACTACGGATTATTATGCCAAAGATTGTGAACGTAGTATTATCTGGGATGATAAAACGTTAGCGATTGATTGGCAGATTCCTGATGAACTGGATATTCAATTAACTGATAAAGATCGTTTAGCACCTGCATTTAAAGCGTTAAGCAATACTTAAATGCAGATTCTCTTTATATCTTTCGCCGAAGTCTTTTAAACCATAGTTTTAAAAAGTACATGGTTGTTGATGATTGAATTGCTGTATTGAGTAGAGTGATAAAATCTTTATTGCCATTTAAAAAATCAAATTCAATCTCATATTGGTTTAACTTGTTTTGCATCATAGGAATAATATCTAAGTCTTTATTCATTTTTTTAGTGTCTATGATTCTTTGTTTCAGTACAGGAATCATAATTTTTGCTTCGCGTATCCTTTGTTTATTCTTGTCAAGAATATTATTTTTAACGGTATCGTGTTTTCCTGATTCGGAAATGCCAACACCAAGTCGATATTGAACTAAGGGTTGATTGATATAAACTAAGCCATCAAGTAAAGCACTTCGATATGCAATCACTAAATCTTCAAATGCACCTAATTCAGTAATATCGCCAAATTTTTCAAATATACTGCGATGCCAAGCATGTGATGCACCAATGATAAGCGAACTACTGATTGCACATTGCTGAATGGTTTTTTGATTGTTTTCAAGAGGAGGAATCCAAATATCTAATAGATCTCCAGCAGGTGACATTTTACGAACGGATGAATAGAGTGAGGTTGGTTGTTTTTCTGATAAGCGATAAACTTCTACAATCTTAGTGACTCGATTGGGTTCTGAAATATCATCGCCTGCCGCTGCAATCAATAAATCAGTTGTAACCATTTTATTGGCTAAATTAACATGGGGTATTAAGCCTAGGTTTTTTTGATTTCTATTTAAGGTGATTTGATGTGAACCTGTATAGTTTTTTACAATTTCAGATAGAATTTGAAAGGTATTATCAGTGGAACAATCATCAGAAATAATAATTGCCAAAGGGGAATAATCTTGAGCAAGAATAGATAAACAGGCTTCTCGTACAAAATCCTCTTGATTGTGGGTAAATAAAAAAATCGTAACAGTGGGTGCTGGGCGGTAATACATATTAAAAATATTCCCCATTAAATTTATTTATACATTGAATCACATGATGAACAGACTCTTCATCTATACATGGACTGATTGGTAAACTTAAAACTTCTGCATGAATCTGTTCAGAAATTGGCAGGTGAAGATGATTCCATTCTTGATAGGCAGATTGTTGATGTGGTGGAATTGGGTAATGAATTAAAGTTTGTCTCTGTACACGACAAATTTCACAGAACCCTTATCCTATCAGGGTTCTGCCTTC
>JADHEF010000403.1_pt1 | contig 47029 bp, 43 predicted proteins | sample 8952391 | NCBI WGS metagenome assembly JADHEF01 (sample SAMN16124439, study PRJNA663245) | bioreactor sludge metagenome | isolation source: sludge (nitrite) | place: India:Bengaluru | collected 2019-02-28 | reverse complement strand
GAAACTGACGGAATTCGCCTCGGCCATCGGGTCGCGGGTGGAGAATCTGGCCGAGGATTTCGAGATCCGCGGCATCACGACGCTGGAAACGGCGGGCGAACACGACGTGACGTTTGTGTCCGGGGACAAGTACCTGGCCCGCGCCGCCGAAAGCCGGGCCGGCGCCGTCATCGTGCCGTCGGGGGCCACGCTTGCCGGACGGGCAACCATCGCCGTCCAGGAGCCCTGGTCCGCGGTGCTCCACTTGCTGAACCATTTCCATCCGCCCCTCCAGTCGGTTTACTACAAGGGTGTGCATGCCACCGCGGTGGTGGATCCCTCCGCCGAGGTGGCTGCCGACGCGATTGTGGGGCCTTGCGCCGTGGTTGGACCGCGCACGCGCATCGGGGCACGAGTAGTCATCGGGCCGAACTGCGTGGTGGGACCGGACTGCACCATCGGCGAGGACTCGATCCTGCACGGATCGGTTACCATCGCCCACGGCTGCGTGCTCGGCAAGCGCGTGGGGATCCACCCGGGCACGGTGATCGGCGCGGACGGCTTCAAGTACGAGGTGATCGGCGGGCGCCTGACCAAAATCCCGCAAGTGGGAAACGTGGTGCTTGAGGACGATGTGGAGATCGGGGCCAACTCGTGCGTGGACCGCGCCAGTTACACGGAGACCCGCATCGGCGCCGGGACCAAGATCGACAACCTGGTGCAGATCGGCCACAATGTGACGATCGGGCGCTCGGGCATCGTGGTTTCGCAGACGGGCGTAGCCGGCAGCACGCACATCGGCGACGGATGCATCCTGGCGGCCGCCGTGGGGATCGCCGACAACGTGACCATCGGCAACCGCGTGACCATCCTGGCGCGGTCGGGCGTGAAGGACGACATCCCCGACGGTGCGGTGGTGCTCGGCGCCCCGGCGCGCCCCGTGCGCGAGCAGGCACGAATCATGGCCTGCGAACCGCGGCTGCCGGACATGATGAAAGAGGTAGGGCGACTTCGCGCAGAACTGGATGAGTTGAAGGCGCGGTTGAAGTAAGGCCCGGAGCCGATCCCGGCTGGAGCCGTTCCCCGCAGTCGGTTTTCAAGCCGGATCCGATAGGGGGACTGTTCGCAGAACGGCGCGTCCACACCGGACGCTCTCCGCCGATTCTCACCATGAATGAACCCCACATCCTGATCTAACAATCTCACCAGAAAGCCCGCAGGAGGGGGATGCCCTACATGGCGGTTCTGGAGATTCGCGACCTGGAGCGCTCGTTCCTTGCGCCGGATGGTTCGTGTCACCGCGTATTGGCTGTCCCCGAATTCCACCTGGAGGCGGCCTCCCAGGTGGCCGTGGAAGGGTCCAGCGGCTGTGGAAAGACCACCTTCCTGCACCTGATCGCGGGAATCCTTCCGGCCGGGGCCGGCAGAATCATGGTGGATGGCGAGGAAATGACCGGCCGTCCCGAATCCGCCCGGGACGCACTGCGTGCGCGGAAAATCGGCTACGTGTTCCAGACATTCAATCTGCTGCAGGGTTTGACGGCCCTGGAGAACGTGGCTTTGCCGCTCGCCTTCGGCCACGGCGGATCCGTTGCGGACGCCGAGGCGCTCCTGCGGCGCGTCGGTCTTGGCGAACACCTGCGCCACCGCCCGCGACAGCTCTCGGTGGGGCAACAGCAGCGCGTTGCCGTGGCCCGTGCGCTGGTCGGGCGTCCCAGGCTGGTGCTGGCGGATGAGCCCACCGGCAACCTGGATCCGCGCAGCAGCCGTGAGGCGCTTGCCCTGATCCGCGAGATCTGCCTTGAGACGGGAGCCGCCCTTCTGCTCGTGAGCCATGACCGCGAGGTTCTGGCGCAGTTCGAAACGGTCGTGCCGTTCGCCCGGATCAACGCGGCCGGCGGGGGTGACAACCTGTGAGCGCCCAACGCCCGGGCATCGGTCTCCTCGTTCGCCGCAGCCTGCGCCAGCATGCCCTCTCCACCTGCATCACGGCCCTGTCGGTGGCGCTGGCCTGCGGCCTGACGCTTTCCGTTTTCGTCATCAACGCGCAGAGCACGCGCGCTTTCACCGGCGGGCCGATCGGTTTCGACGCGGTGCTCGGTGCCCGGGGCAGCCAGCTGCAGCTGGTGCTCAACGCGGTGTTTCACCTGGAGACATCACCGGGAAACATCCCCTGGGACCTGTACACCTCGATCGCCCGGGACCCGCGCGTGGAACTCGCGGTGCCTTATGCATTGGGCGACAATTACCTCGGATACCGCCTGGTGGGCACGACGCCGGACCTTTTCACCAAATTCGAGTACCAGAAGGGGCGGCGGTTCACGGTGGAAACGGGCGGGCGCCTCTTTGACGCCGGTCGGCGCGAGGCGGTCATCGGGAGCATCGTGGCCCAGCGGACGGGACTCCGGGTCGGCTCCAAGTTCCAGCCCTTTCACGGCCTGATCTACGACCCGGCCGCGCGTCACGACGAGGAATACGTCGTGGTGGGAGTCATGCAGCCGAGCAACAGCCCGTCCGACCGGGTGATCTGGATTCCGCTGGAAGGCGTGTTTCGCATGGGCGGCCATGTGCTGCGCGGAACGGGACAGGTCTTCCGGGCCCAGGCGGGTGAGGCGATCCCCGACGAGCACAAGGAGTTGAGCGCCGTGATGCTGAAGCTGCGCAACCCGCAGGCGGGTTTCGCGCTGGAACAGACCATCAACCGCCAGGGCAGGGTGGCCACGCTGGCATGGCCCGTCGGGCGGGTGATGGCCGACCTGTTCGACCGCATGGGGTGGATGAACCGGGTCCTGGCGCTGGTGTCGTACCTCGTGATGGTCGTGGCGGCCGGATCCATCCTTGCGAGCATCACCAACACCATCGGCGAGCGCCGGCGCGAATTCGCCATCCTGCGGGCGCTGGGGGCGCGCCGGCGCACGGTGTCCGCACTCATCGTTTGCGAGGCCGCCGGCATCGCCACCATCGGCGCCGCGCTCGGCTACGGCGTGTATGCCGCCATCTTCGCCGCGACCGCAGCGATTGTTCGCAACCAGACGGGCATCGTCCTGGACCCGTTCGAGTGGCATCCCGCCCTGATTGCGGTCCCGGGCGGGATGATCCTGCTCGGAGCGCTGGCCGGAGTGATCCCGGCATGGAAAGCGTACGCCACCCATGTGGCGGAGAACCTTGCCCCACAAACATGACCATGGAACCGCCAAAGGAACGGAGACCGACGATGAAGCCCGGATTTCGCCATTTTGCACTGACCCTCGCGGGAGCCGTCCTACTCGCCGGATGCGGCGGCGACAAACCGGCCGATCAGCCGGCGGCCCCCCCTGCCCCGCCCGCCGCCAAATCCGGACACGCCCACAAGGCCCCCCACGGCGGGGCACTGGTTGAAATTGGCGACCATTTCGCCCATGTGGAAGTCGTGCTGGACGACACAACCGGCAAGCTGACGGCCTACGCGCTCGACGGCCATGCGGACGAACCCGTGCGGCTGAAACACGACGCGCTGGAAATCGCGATCAAGCCACGGCAGGACTCCCCCACCACGCCGCCCCTCACGGTCCGCCTGGCCGCGGTCGCAAACAAGCTGACCGGCGAAACCGTGGGCGACACCTCCCAATTCGAGGGCATTGTGCCCCAACTGAAAGGCGCCGGGACATTCGACGCTTCCATCCGGAAGATTGAGATCCGGGGGAAGACGTTCGAAGCGCTGGACTTCAACTTCCCCAGGGGCAACGAGCACGAATGATGCGCGCGGGAAACCGATGGAATTTCGTGGCGGCGGGTTTGTGACATCCGGCAACATGCGGGAGGCAGAAACCAAACGGTGAATCGCGCTGGGACCATTCAGGCAGGCCGCGCCCGGGTCAACGCCGCCGCCGCAATCGCGGCCGTCGGGTTGGGCGTGGGCGCCTCGGCCCTCTACTGGTGGAGTGGCGGGAACCGGGGGCAGGGCAGCACGCGCCTCGAGGCGGCCCCCCCGGCCGTGCAGGGTGCGCCCATCGATTCGGCCCCGCTGCTCGCGTCGGATTCCCCGGCAACCCCGGGCCCCCTCGGAACGGCCTTCCTCGCGCCAACCACGGTTTCGCTCCAAGTGGACGAAACGGCCACGGCGGCCGGCGCGGCCGGAGCCCTCCTGGACCTTCGCACCAGCGTGACCAAGCCCCAGGGCAACTCGATGACCGCGGCAATCCTTGCCCAGCGCCAGGCGCTGGCGGCGGGAGTCGCCCCCCTCGGGCCCGCCCCGGACGCCGCACCCGCGCAGGGTGCCACCGCGATCTCGTTCCAGACGCTGGGCGGCTTCAATTACGTCGTGCCCCTCCCACCCGAGGGTGCCAAGCCCGAGGACGCGCCCCCGGTTCCGAAAAACCAGATACCTGAAACCATCAAGCGCCTCGACGGAAAACAGGTCGCCATTCGCGGATTCATGGTGCCCACGGTGTTTGAGAACGACGGGGTGCGGAGCTTCATCCTCGTGCGTGACCAGGCTCTCTGCTGTTTTGGCGTGATGCCGAAAATGAACGAGTGGCTCGATGTGCGCATGAAGGATGACCGAAAGGCCGAGTTTTTTCCGGACCGTCCGATCACGGTTGTCGGTAAACTGGAGGTGGGTGAGCAGTACGAGGGCAATATCGTGCTGAGCGTTTACCGCATGGAAGCAGCCACCGTCACCCCCTGAACCGCCTCACCGGACACGACGATGAAGATCACCGGAAAGCACCTGACCAAGCGCGGCTGGAAACCCGGCCCGTTGGTCGGCGTTGCCCTGAAGGCGGCCGAAGCCCTTGCCGCGCAGGGGATGACCCGCGACGAGGTGTTCGCGCGGCTGGACGCCGTCCGGTGCGCACCCGAGCCCTTTGCGGAGGACCCGTGTCTCGGCGCACTGGCCGGGGTGGTTGCGCAGGAACGCAGGACGGAAGCACGGCCCCGCGTGATGGACAAGCCGGTCCCCTACCGGGTCTGGGGAATGTCGGATATCGACGAACCCACGCTGCAGCAAATGGACAACGCCTGCCGCCTTCCGGTGGCCGTGCGCGGCGCGCAGATGCCCGACGGACACGTCGGATACGGCCTTCCCATCGGCGGCGTGCTGGCCGTGCGCGATTCGGTGATCCCGTACGCCGTCGGCGTGGACATCGCCTGCCGCATGAAACTCTCGATCACCGACGAGCCCGCGTCGCGCCTTGCGGGGTGGCACGACCGCCTGCGCAAGGCCCTGACATCCCAGACGGCCTTCGGGCTGGGCGCTGAATTCCGCGGAAGCGCACGGCGCGAGCACGAGGTGATGGATGACGGGGGCTGGGCGGGGCTGCCCCCACCGCTTCGCGGACTGCGCGACAAGGCGTGGTCCCAGCTCGGCTCCTCGGGTTCGGGAAACCACTTTGTGGAATTCGGGGAGCTGACACTGGACCATCCCGCCCTGGGGCTGGAGGCCGGGACCTACCTGGCCCTCTTGAGCCACAGCGGCTCGCGCGGATTCGGCTCCAGCGTGGCCAGCCACTTCACGCGGATCGCCATGCGCGACACGCCGCTGCCGCCCCCCTTCAAGCACCTTGCCTGGCTGTCCCTCAAGTCCGCGGCGGGCCGCGAGTACTGGCACGCCATGGAACTCGCGGGCCGCTACGCCGCGGCCAATCACGACATGATCCACCGCCATGTGCTGCGGGCCGCCGGCTTGCGCGCCGCCGCCGGGGTGGAGAACCACCACAACTTCGCCTGGATCGAGGAACACGACGGCGAGCAGGTGGTGGTGCACCGCAAGGGCGCCACCCCGGCCGGAGCGGGCGTGCTGGGGATCATTCCGGGGTCCATGGGCGACCCGGGTTTCGTCGTCCGCGGAAAGGGCAATCCCGACAGCCTGAATTCCGCAGCCCACGGCGCCGGCCGCCGCATGAGCCGGACCGTGGCCCTGCACACCGTGACGGGCAATGCGATGCGCTCGTACCTGGATGAGCGCGGCGTGGAACTGATTGCTGGCGGGCGCGACGAGTCGCCCCACGTGTACAAGCCCATCGCCGAGGTGATGGCCGCACAGGACGACCTGGTCGAGATCGTTGGGCGCTTCATGCCGCGCCTGGTGCTGATGGCCGACGACGGGAAGGCCGAAGACTAGAGGTTCAACATCATGTCCTGGTGCGGGATCCCCACGTCGTCATAGACTTCGCCGGTGACGCGGAACCCGAATTTCGCGTAGAACGGAATCGCGTGGGTTTGTGCGGATAACACGGCGCGGCGGAAACCCCGCTCGCGCGCCTCGGCCAGCAGCGCCTGCATGATGGCTGCGCCACAGCCGCTGCCACGTGCCCCGGCGCGCACGGCCATCCGGCCTATGTGGGCAAGGTCCGGTTCTCGCGGGTCGGCAAACAGGCGCCCCGTTCCCACCGCCCCCCCGGCTTCATCGCAGGCCACCACATGGAACGCGACCGGGTCCATCTCGTCGATCTCGATCTCGGCCGGCACGCGCTGTTCGTCCACGAACACCTCGAAGCGGATCGCGCGGACCTGCTCGAATCCGGGGGTATTCCAACCCGCCGGGCCAACCCGATAGGATGCCTTGTGCGTCACGGAAGCCAGAATGCGCGGGAAGTCGGCGAGTGCAATCGGGAATGGCGCAGCACGAGCCAATTGGTTTTGCATTCCACGCGGGCGGAAAGCATGAGAGATCCCATGTCCACCAAACGCTACTGGCTGTTCAAATCGGAACCGGAGGTCTTTTCCTTTCTGGACCTGCTGAAGGCTCCCCGGAAAACCACAATCTGGGATGGCGTGCGAAATTACCAGGCGCGGAACCTGATCCGCGACGATATCAGGAAAGGGGACGGCATCCTCTTCTACCACTCCAACGCCGAGCCGCCAGCCGTCGTGGGCGTCGCCGAGGTGGTGCGGGAAGGGTATCCCGATTCCACCGCCTTCGACCCCAAATCGGAACACTTCGACCCGAAGAGCAAACCGGACAACCCCACCTGGTACATGGTGGACATCCGCGCCGTGCGAGCCCTTCCGCGCCCGGTTCCGTTGGCCGAGTTGCGGGACACCAGGGGACTGGAGAACATGGTGCTCCTCAACAAGAGCAGACTTTCGGTGCAGCCTGTAACGGCAGCGGAATGGGAGATCATCGTCCGGATTGCAGGCGAGTGATCCCGGAACCGGACCGTTTTCCGCGTGATGGTTTTTCCGCCATCCAATCAAAACCCTTCCCGCGGGTAGGATAGGGCTGCACTCTTACGAAGGAAGCGAATGCAGCCGCTGCCGGTGGCGGGGCCGAAAGGCCCGGCGGGCCGGGAGAGGAAAGTCCGAACACCGCAGGGCAGGATGCCTGGTAACGCCAGGGACCGTGAGGTACGGAAAGTGCAACAGAAAGGATACCGCCGAAGCCGCGGCCGCGAGGCCGGGGCTGGCAAGGGTGAAACGGTGCGGTAAGAGCGCACCAGCGGCCGGGTAACCGGCCGGCTCGGCAAACCCCATCCGGTGCAAGACCAAATAGGGCCGGGCGTGAGGCGGCGCTTCATGGCGTCGCAGCAGGGTGGCGGCCCGCCGCCCTGGCCGATCCGCAAGGGTTGGCCCGCCACGGCCGGGTAGGTTGCTGGAGCCGCGGCGCGAGCCGCGGACTAGAGGAATGGCTGCACGCGGGGCGCAGGCCTCGCGAACAGAATTCGGCTTACCGCATGCCTTCGTAAGGGTGCATGAACAAGGCCCGGACCACCCCGAGAATCGGGGATGGTTCGGGCCTTGGTTGTTTATTAACCATTCCGGCGGGGCCGCGGCCCGCGAATCCGGATTTCGTCCCGGTTGTGGTCAGGGTGTGGCGATGAAGGGCACGAAACGGTCAAAACCCGTGTTCGGGCCGTAGGTGATGTCACCCCGGCTCACGGTGCCGTTGGTCGCGTCATACGGGGTTCCGCTGTCGGGGCCCTGCGTGTCGGGACCACGGCTGTGGAGGCGGTAGGAACCGTACTTCTCATACGCGTACATAAAACTGGCCTGGTGCGAGTCGGTCACCTGCTGGATGGCGTAGGGCCAGTTGACGTACAGGTATTCGCGCACCTCGTCCGGCCCGCTCCGGTGCGAGGCGAACGGATCGTCGGGCATCTTGGTGATGTAGGCGATGGGGGTGGTCAGCGGGTTGCGCCCGTCCCACGACGGATCGGGGACGGCGAAGCCGGGAACGGTGCCGCCAATGTGAAACTCGAGGGCGGCGATGGGGACAGACGAGTAGTGGTAGGTCGGATAGCGACCGTTATCCACGGCGTACGCTTCCAGCGCCGTGACCACCGAACGCATGTCCGCCTTGGCGCGCGAAACCTTGGAGCGCGTTTGTGCCGCCAGGAAATTGGGGACTGCCAATGCGGCGAGAATCGCGATGATCGCGACCACGACCAGCAGTTCGATCAGGGTGAAGCCCTTGCGGATACGGGGTTGATTCATGATGCATGCCTCCCTTGGCATGGGATGCTCCCGAATCCCGTTACTCCTCGACGATTACCGCGATAAGATCAGTTTCCCGCTTTCGACATGCAACACATATTTTCGCGCGGACGAAAACGGGTTGGTGATCCCCCGGCCGGTGGCCGCATCAAACTGCCACCCGTGCCAGGGACACGTGACCACGCTGCCCTCCAAAGTGCCCTGGGACAACGAGGCTTTCCGGTGGGGGCAGACATTGTTGATTGCGTGGAATTCGCCCCCGTGGTTCACCACGAGCACGAATTCCTGCTCATCCACCTGGAATGCCTTCATCGAGCCCGGGGCGACCAGGTCGCAGGATCCCAGCTCAATGCGGTCGGGTGTGGGCTGCTCCCCTTCCACGGGTCAGGCAGACTTGCCCTTCAGCAGGCCGCGCCGGAGCATCTCCTCCGCTATCTGCACGGCGTTCAGCGCCGCACCCTTGCGCAGGTTGTCGCTCACGATCCACATTTCCACGGCGCTGGGGTTGGAGATGTCGTCGCGGATGCGGCCGACGTAGGTCTCGTCGCGGCCCTCGGCGTATATGGGAAGGGGGTAATCGCACCTGGACGGATCGTCCACGACCACCACGCCGGGCGCCGTGCGGAGCAGTTCGCGCACCTCGGCCGCCGTGATCTTCTTCTTCGTCTCCACGTTCACCGCCTCGCTGTGGCTGCGCAGCACGGGCACGCGCGCCGTCGTGGCGGTGATGGCAATCGCCTCGTCACCCAGGATCTTGCGCGTCTCGTTCACCATCTTCATCTCCTCCTTGGTGTAGCCGTTGTCCAGGAAGACGTCAATGTGGGGCAGCACGTTGAAGGCGATGCGGTGGGGATAAACCTTGTTCTCTACGGTGGTCTTGCCCTCGAGCAGTTCGCGCGTCTGCCGCAGGCACTCGTCGATGGCCTTCTGGCCCGTGCCGCTGACCGACTGGTAGGTGGAGATCACGAGACGGCGAATTCCCGCGGCGCGGTGGATGGGCGACAGGACGACAACCATCTGGGCGGTCGAGCAGTTCGGGTTGGCGATGATGCCCTTGTGCCTGTCGAGGGCGTCCGCGTTGACCTCGGGCACCACCAGCGGCACGTCGGCATCCATGCGGAACGCGCTCGTGTTGTCCACGATCACGGCGCCCGCGGCCAGGATGTCCTTCACAAACTGTTTCGAGATCGAGGCGCCGGCCGACGCAAGCACGAGGTCCACGCCCTGGAAACTCGAGGCGTCGAGTTTCTCGACGGGCAGCATCCGGCCCCGGTAGGGGAACTTTTTGCCGACCGAACGTTCGCTCGCCAGGAGCTTCAGGGTAGTGCAGGGGAACTCGCGAACCTCCAGCGTCCGCAGCATTTCCTGCCCGACGGCTCCCGTGGCACCCATGATGGCAACGTTCAGTCCCATTGTGCTTCTGTCCTTCCGGTAAAATGGATTGGCGGTCCTTGGACCTGGCGCGGTGTTTCCCGTGCCGTGAAAGGGTTGTACAGAACCTTTTCGCGGCAATTCGACGGCGGGTTCGGGACGGCCGGCCGTTTTCGGCATGGGAAGCCGCGACGGGGGCAGGGCCGGGGCGGCGAATACTCGGCGGCCAATCCCGCTAACTAGCCTCCGGATGGTTCCACATCCACGACTCCCCACGGAGGATGTTTCCGGGTGAAAACGCTGCTTCTCGCCTTCTCGGTCTGCCTTTCCGCAACATTTGCCCAGGCTTGGTGCAATTCCGGCTGCGGCTCGTGCGACTGCCATGACCCGGTCAAGCAGTACTGGTATAACCCCGGCCCCGAAATCACGGGAAACTACGCCCGCCCCTACCTTTACTCCGCGGACACGGGAGGCACCTACGCAGATCCGGCCTTCTATTCCGCCCAGCGCACCCTGGCCAACTGGCGCGGGCGCCACGGCCGGGCCGCTTGGACGCCCGAGCCTCCCGCCCCCGCCAAGCGGGCGCGGGTGCGCGCCGGGGAAACCCTGGACAAGTAGCCCCGGCGGGTTGCCCCCGGAACGCGCCTAGGGGAAGAGGCGCTCCCCGGCCCAACCGTCCGGAACACGGCGGTAAACCATGCGGTCGTGCAACCGGGATTCGCGTTCCTTCCAGAACTCGATTCGATCGGGCACCAGGCAGTAACCGCCCCAGTGCGGTGGCCGCGGGACATCGCGTCCTTCATAACGCGCACCGATTTCCTTCACCCGGACCATCAGTTCCTTGCGGGACGCCAGCGGTCGGCTCTGCATCGAGGCCCAGGCGCCGATCTGGCTGCCGCGGGGACGGGTGGCAAAATACGCATCGCACTCCGCATCGGGCACCAGCTCAATTCGCCCTTCCACGCGCACCTGCTCCGTGATCCACGGCCAGTAAAAACACAGCGCGGCGTACGGATTGCCCATGATCTGCCGTGCCTTGCGGCTTTCGCGGTTCGAGTAGAACACGAACCCGCGCTCGTCGAAGCCTTTGAGCAGAACCATGCGCGAGGAGGGACGCCCAACCTCGCTCGCCGTGGTCAGGCATACCGCCGAATGGTCGAACGGCGCGTCGGCGGCCGCCCTCGCGTAAGCCTGGGCGAACAGGTCCATCGGGGTGGCCGCGTGGTGGGCGTGGGTCACGGTGTCACGGACCTAGCGACCGGCGAGCTCGACGAAGCGCTGCAGGTAGCGCTGGAGCCCCTTGGGCGTGGGTGCGTCGCGGAGGAACTTGCGCTCAAAATCCAGGCCGACGGAACCGATCTCCGCCACGGGGTCGGAATCCTTGCGGGTGACCACCGGGCGGATCCCGTCGGCGATGGCCGAATACAGCTGCTCCGTGAAATACGCCGGTTCCGGCTGGAGGAGGGGCGCGATGGCATCCTCGTAGTCGGCATAGGTGGGCAGTGTCCGGTAAGGTTTGAGGGCCGCGGCCATGGCCTCGCGCCGGGCGCGCAGGAACAGCGGGACGCGCGGCGCACCCGTCATCTCCTGCTCTCGGTAATAGAACTGTTCGCGCATGCGGATGGTTTCGGGATCGAGCTGGAACAGGAGCCATTTCACCGCCGCCGCCCGCTTGTCCTTGTCCAGCTGCGGGTTGACCATGAGGCAACGGCCGAAGGTGAGGTGCTTGCGCCCCTTGGGTCCCGCGGGCAGGGGCGCCACCCCGATCGCGTCGAGGGGCATCCCGAGGCGGAGCAGGCGGCGGATCGTGTCGCGCGTGGCGGGCAGCATCGTCATGCCCACCCTGCCCTCGGCAAACATGCGGATCACGTTGTCCGCGTAGCACTTGTCCAGCGGCGGCGTGACGTCGTAGCGCCAGGTCAAATCCTTCATGTACTGGGCCACGTCCGCCGCGGCGCGGGAGTTCACGTCCAGCGCAATCCGCTCCCCCTCGGGATAAGCGATGCGCAGACCGGCCTGGATGCCCCACTGCGAGAATTCGCGGCCGCCGCCCTCGGCGAAGATCACGGGGGCGTAGCCGTAAACGCCGGCCGAATGGTTGGTGAGACGGACGGCGGCCTTGACGAACGACTCCCAGTCCCTGGGCAGGTTCGATGTGCGCACGGTGGTGGTTTCGCGGGTGCGCGGCGCCGGCGTGACCGATGCCATCTGCGTTTCCTGGCTCGTGGTCAGGATGTCCTCGTCAATCGAGCGGCGGGTCTTGCCGCCGGCCTGCGGGGTCGGGCGGGCATCCGGGTCCGTGTCGGTTTGCGGAGGCCCGTCGCCATCCGGAGCCGGCCGCAGGCGCGGCGCGGGGGTCTCCACTTCCTCGGGCTGGGGCGTGGCCCGCTGGCGGCGCCAGAAGGGCTGCTGGGTCTGGTTGTACTGCGGCGTGTCGTAATAGCTGCCAAAGGGCCAGCGACGCCGCGGCGCGGGGGTTTGCTGGAGTTGGTAGTAGTCGCGCACATCCTCCTCACCCCGGCGCGAGTAAGTGCGGGGCTGTTCCTCGTCCGCCTGCCCCTGGGGTTGCGAATTGTAGTAGGAACCCCGGTAGCCCCGCGCCTGCGCCACCTCGAAACTCGGCCTCGGGGTCGGGGCGTACACGTCGTCCTTTGGGTCGCCCTCGGCTCCCTTGCCTTTCTTCGCCTCCACCGGCTTGGGCATCGGTTCGGGCCCGTTGACCTGCGCGTACAGGTGGCGGTTGAAGAAGAGTGCCATGGTGTTGAGTTCGATGGGAATGCCATAGATGCGCCCGTCCCGCATCAGGAACGACAACACCTCCGGGTTCAGGTCGCGGAAGGCGGGTTGGCCGGCGATGTCTGGGCGGATGTCGGCCGCGTAATTGAGGTCGATGATTGCCGGCACCTGGGCCGCCGAAACCTCGATGATGTCCGTGAGCATGCGGTTGCGGGCGCGCTCAAAGAAGCTCTCCGGGGTGAACTTCCAAGTGCTGTATTCGATCCGGATTTCGGGGTTCTTCTTCTCAAACAGCTCGAATTCGCGCTGCACGAGGTCCTGCTCAAGCGGCTGGTCGGCACCCGGGTAATTGTTGATGGACAGCACGATCTTCTGCTGGGGCGATGGCATTCCCTGGGCGCCGGCCGTGCCCGCGCCCCCGGCGCTCAGGGCCACGAGAAGGTCGGCATCGGCCTCGGGAGACCGGTGGGGATTGATCTGGCTCTTGCAGGCGACCAGGACCAGGGCCGACAGGAATGCCGCGACAAGAAGGCGCCTCACTGGTCGCTTACCCCCGTGAACCGGAAGCGGCGGATGAGCATCGCGGGCGCGTGGACGGGTCCGTAGACGCCCTCGACGAGGCGGCTCTCCGCGCTGACGGCGGCCACGGACTTGAGGGCGCGCAGGACGTTTTGGGTGAAGCGCAGGTTGCGCACCGGGCGCGTGATGCGTCCGTTCTCGATCAGGAACGTTCCATCCTTCGTCATTCCCGTGATCACCGATGTCATAGGGTCCACCACGTTGACATAGTGGAACTTCCTGACATAAATTCCGTCCCTCACCCCGGCGAGCATGCGGGCGAGAGGCTGCCGGCCCGGGGCCACGAACAGGTTCATCGCGGCGGGTCCATCGGGGTTGGGCATGGGCAGCGCGTGGCCGGTGTTCAGGCACTCGGCCAACGGCGCCGTGAAGCTGTCGGTCACCACACCGCGGGCGATCCCGGCCTCGACCAGCAGGACGCGCTTGCGCGGCACGCCCTCGCAGTCAAACAGGCGCGGCATGCCGTCCGGGTTGCGGCCGTCGTCGGTGATGGTGATGCGCGGGCCGCAGATGCGCTTGCCCAGCTTGCCGGATAGGAACGAACGGCCCTCGACATACTGCTTGGCGCCGAATCCCACGGCGGCCAGCGTGCCGATCATGGCGCCGACCGCGTAATGATCGAGCACGACGGTGCGCTCGCCGGGTTCCAGGACGATCTCCGGCAGGTCGCAGGCCGCATGGGCGATGGCCTCCCCGGCCAACTCGCGGTGGGGCATCGCGGACAGGTCGCTGCCGATCCAGTAACCGTAGCCGTTCTGCGTGCCGCGCGAGGCCACCAGGTTCAGTTCCGCCCGCGTGTACTGCTGGTACGATTCGGTGCCGCGGGTGTTGACGACGCAGATCGTCTCCTCGGAAGTGGAAATCGCGCCCGAGACTTCCACGCCCCGGGGTGTGGCCAGGTCCACCATTTCCCGGACCAGATGGGCCCGGTCGTAAGCCAGGGCGCGGGCCGTGGACTCGTGATACGCCACGGAATCCGCAACGGGAAGGCTGGCCGGGAGTGCCGCCGGGCGCCGGGACGCCGGAAGGAGACGCGCGATGTCGCCGGCCCGCTGGATTGCCGCGGAGATGGAGTCCTGGTCAAAACGGTCCGTTTCGTAAACGCCCTGGCGTCCGTCCACGATGGCGCGCACGCGCAGCGACCGGCCGTAGGTGTCCGTGCCCTGGTGAATCCGGTTTGCGGTGAACCGGGTCAGCGCGCTGGCGGATTTCGTGTAGAGCAGCTCGCACTCGTCCACGCCGCGCGCCTGCGCCAGGATGGCGTGAAGCATGTTGACGGTATGGGCGATGACCATGGGCTCAGCCCCCCCCCACGGTAACGCGCCGGAAGCGCGCGGGGGCGCAGCCGTGGCCGACGTGGGCATCCTGCATGGGCTCGCCCTTGCCGCAGTTGGGCACGCCCCACATCTGCCAGTGCGCGGAGTCGCACACCGCGTCGCACCCCGCCCAGAAACGGGTGCTGACGCCGCTGTACAGGGCGTTTTTGAAAAGGCGCCCCGCCTTTCCCCCGCGGATCTCCCGGGCGCACTCCACGGCAAACTGGAAATTGATGCGCTTGTCGTCGATGGACCAACTGCGGTTGGTGTCGAGCAGGACCCCCTCCTCCGTGTCCGCAACCAGGTCATCGAGCGTCCACCCGCCGGGTTCGAGGTTCAGGTTGGTCATGCGGATGAGGGGGAAATGCTCCCACCCGTCGGCGCGCATGGTGGCGTTGGGGGCCAGGCCGACGAGGGGCGCCGTGGAGCCGGAACTCAGCACGCCCACCAGCGTGCCCTCGCGCACGATGGGATCGGGGCGCGCGGGATATCCCTCGTCATCGAAAGCGAACGTGCCGAGGCCCAGGGGGACCGTGGGATCCGATGTGATGTTCATCTGGGGCGAACCGTACTTCAGGCTGCCGATCATGCCGGGTTGGATGAATGATGTCCCGGCGAAGGACGCCTCCCACCCGAGAATCCGGTCCAGTTCCACGGCATGGCCGACCGATTCGTGGATCTGCAGGGCCAACTGGTTTCCGGAAAGGATAATGTCCGTTTCCCCGGCGGGGCATACCGGGGCGCGCAGCAGTTCGGCGGCCTCGGCCGCCACGCGCGGCGCGTTCTCCTCCAGGTTCAGGCTGTCAATGAACTCAAAGCCCGCCGTGGCAAAGTTGCCCCGGAACGAGCTCGGGTAGGAGCGCACCTGCATGTCGCCGCGACCGACCGCATAGGCGGCGATCCCGGCCCCGCACTCCACGATTTCCTGCTCGATCAGGCTGCCCGTCGTGCTGGCAAACACCTTCCGCTCGCGCACGGTGTCCATCGTTCCCTCGGCGTGGCGCACGGTGCGCTCGCGCATCATGGCGGAGGTGCACACGGAGAGCAGGTTGAGTTTGTCCGCCAGCGGCACGCTCCAGGGATCCACCAGGACGGGCGTGGCGTATGAGGCCACTGCGGGCGGCGGCGGCACGAATGTGTCCTTGCTGCCGGCCACGTGGCCGGCGGCCCGGGCGACCAGGATGGCGCGCTCGATGATCTCGTCCAGCCGCGCGGTGCGCAAATCGCTGGACGCCGCGAACCCCCAGCAGCCGCCCGCGAGCACCCGCACACCGAAACCGCACGACTCTCCCGCGTCCACCGATTCGGGGGCGCCGTTGCGAACGGTGATCTGCTCGGTCATCCGGTGCACCACGCGGACATCCGCGTAATCCAGACCGCGGCACCGCAGCCGGTCCGCCAGCAGTTGCGCCAGGGCTTTCATGGGTAACCGCTCGGGGCGGTCAAATCCTCGCCAGCGCCTTGCGCCCGATGTCGTGCCGATAGTGCGCGCCGTCGAAGCGGATCTTGGCGACTTCCTTGTAAACGGCGTCCATGGCGCGGGGAAGGCTCCGGCCAAGGGCCGTCACGCCCAGCACCCGGCCGCCGCTCACCACGACGTCGCGCCCGCTGTGGGCCGTCCCGGCGTGAAAAACCGTCGCGATGCCGCCGTGGCGCACGTCGTCCAGCCCCGCGATCACGGCTCCCTTCTCGGGCTTTTCGGGATAACCCTTTGCGGCCATGACGACGCAGATCGCCGAATGGTCGGTCCAAGTGAGTTCGTGCTCGTTCAGCGTCCCGTCGCACACGGCCTCGATCAGGTCCACGAGGTCGTTCTCCAGCCTTGGCAGGATCACCTGGGTTTCCGGATCCCCGAAGCGGCAGTTGAACTCGAGGACCCGCAACCCCTCGTCGGTGATCATGAGTCCCGCGTAGATCACGCCCCGGTAGAGAATCCCCCGCTTCTGGAGTTCCTCCATGAGCGGTTGGAACACGGTTTCGTTCACCTCGTCCATAACGTCGGGCGTCACGATGGGCGCGGGGGAATAGGCGCCCATTCCGCCGGTGTTCGGGCCGAGGTCCCCGTCATGCAGGGCCTTGTGGTCCTGGGCGCTGGCCATGGGACGGATCACGTTCCCATCGGTGAAAGCGAGTATGCTCGCCTCCTCGCCCCGCAGGAACTCCTCCACCACCACCCGTCCGCTGGCATCGCCGAACTGGCGATCCTCCAGGTTCGCGCGGATCGCCGTGACCGCCTCCTCCATGGTGCGGGCGACCACGACGCCCTTGCCCGCGGCAAGACCGTCGGCCTTCACGATCAGGGGCGCACCGAGCGACTTGGCGTAACGGATGGCCGGCGCGGCGTCCTCGAAGGTCTGGCTGTCGGCCGTGGGAATGCGGGCGGCGCACATGAATTCCTTCGCGTAAGCCTTGCTCGCCTCCAGCTGCGCCGCCTCGCGGCACGGGCCGAACACCTTGAGGCCCGCGGCCTCGAACGCATCGACGATCCCCTCGGCCAGCGGGGCCTCGGGTCCCACCACCGTGAAGTCGATGTTCAGGTTGCGGGCGCGGCGGATCAGGTCGGCGAAGTCCTCGCCGAAGGGCGCGTCAAAGCAGTGCGCCTCCTGCGCGATCCCGGCGTTCCCCGGGGTGCAGTACACCTCGGCCACGCGGGAACTTTGGCGCAGTTTCCAAACGATCGCATGCTCGCGGCCGCCGCCGCCCACCACCAGGATTCTTTTCCGGTCCGTCAATGTATTCCAATCCGCTGGATTAATGAACTTGCTCGGTTTCGGGGACGGTTCCCCGGATCACTCCACTTCCACCCGCACCTTGCCCGTGCCGCGGCGGATTTCGCCAACCACGTGAACCGTTTCGCCCGCCGCCTTCGCCGCCTTCCGGATGCGGCCCTGCTCGGAGGCGGGAGCCACGGCCATGAAACCGAGGCCGAGATTGAAGGTCTTCAGCATCTCCGGATAGTCGACGGGTCCCAGCCGCTGGATCAGCTTGAAGATCGGCGGCGTGTCCCAGCGGTTCTTGAACACGAGCGCGTCCACGCCCTTGGGCAGCACGCGGCACAGGTTTCCCGGAATGCCGCCCCCGGTGATGTGGCTGAACGCCCTGATGTCGGCCTTTGCGCGCCGCAAAGCCGCGGCCAGGGACGTGTAAATCCGGGTGGGCTGCAGGAGTTCCGCACCCAGGGTGCGGCCGAACTCCTTTACCCGGGTGCCGAGGGCCATTCCCGCCCGGTCCAGCAGCACATGGCGGGCGAGCGAATACCCGTTGGAGTGGAGCCCCGAGGATTCGAATCCGTACACAAGGTCGCCGGGTTTCACCCGCCGACCGTCAATGATGTCCGCGGCATCGGCGATTCCCACGCCAAATCCGGCCAGGTCGAAATCGCCGGGGGCGTAAAGGCCCGGAAGTTCCGCCGTTTCGCCGCCCACAAGAGGCACGCCGGCAATCTCGCATCCGGCCAGGATGCCTTTCAGGATATTGCGGGCCTCGGCCACGCTCAGGTGTCCCGTGGCGAAATAATCCAGGAAGAAGAGCGGGCGGGCCCCGCAGACCAGAAGGTCGTTGATGACCATGGCCACCAGGTCGATGCCGATGGTGTCCGTTTTTCGAGCCGCCTTGGCCACCAGCAGTTTGGTGCCGACCCCGTCCGTGGAGGACACGAGCACGGGTTTCTTCATGCCCCTGGTGCTGATCGGAAACAGGCCGCTGAAGCCGCCGATGGCCTTGTTTCGGGTGCGCAGGAAATCGACGACCGCATCGCCCCGCCGGATACTGACTCCCGCGTCCTCGTATGTGACGGCTTTCGTCATGCTGGTGCGTGCTTCCTCTCGCGTACAGTGTGATGAAACCGCCCCAAAGGCGAAAACGCAAGCCGGTTAAGACGCAATGGAAAACGGCGGGGCACGGTCACTTCCCGCGGGCCAGCCCCTCCGCGAGCCCGACCAGGGTGCGAACCCCGAAACCCGTGGCCCCGGACCCGAGGCAGCGCCACGGTTTCTCGTTCATGTAGGTGCCGGCGATGTCGAGGTGCGCCCACTGGAGCGACGGATGGACGAACTTCCTGAGGAACAGGGCAGCGGTGATTGCCCCGGCCCGCGGCGACGACGACGAGTTGTTCACGTCCGCGGTGTCGCTGCGCAGCATTTCCGCATACTCCTCGTGCAGCGGCAACTGCCAGAACATCTCTCCGCATCCGGCGCCGGCCGCGATCACCCGGTCCACCAGGTCCTGCGAGGTTCCCAGAATCCCGCTCATCGAGGTCCCCAGGGCGTTCACCACGGCCCCGGTCAGGGTCGCCATGTCCACCGCGTGAGTCGCCCCCTCCTCCCTGGCCCGGATCAGCGCGTCCATCAGGATCAGGCGCCCCTCGGCGTCGGTGTTGTCAACCATCACGGTGGTGCCGTTTTTCGCGCGGATCACGTCGCCGGGCAGCATCGCGCCGCCGTCAATCGCGTTGACCACCGAGGGCACTATTCCCGTTACCCGGATTGGCAGACGCAGGCGGGCAATGGCTTCCATGGCCGAAATGACCGCCGCCCCTCCTGCCATGTCCCCCTTCATGCGCCACATATCCTTCGGCGGCTTAAGACAATACCCGCCAGTGTCGAACATGACCGCCTTGCCCACAAGCGCCAGATGCAGGGTGGCTTTGGCGCGAGCCGGTTTGTGTCGCAGGATGATCATGCACGGGCGGTGAGGACTGCCCCGTCCAACCGTCAGCGTCCCCTGGTAGCCCTGCGTTCGCAGGTCCCGTTCGTTCAGGATGGAGGCGGACAATCCGCTCCGGCGCGCCGCGGCCCGGGCCGCCCGTGCCAGGTCCGCGGGAACAAGGGCCGTGGGAGGTTCGTTGACCAGGTCGCGGGCCGCATTGGTGCACTCCGCCAGCAACTGCACCCGCCCAAGTTCCTTCCTCACCCCTGGAACCGCGCCCGCCCCGACTGCCAGTTCCGCCGCCCGCACCGGCTCCTTTTCCTTGGGATCCGGAGTCTTGTACTTATTGAAGCAATAAGACCCAAGCAGAACGCCTTCAGCCACAAACGGGGCCGCGCCGGGGCCGTCCGGGCCGTCGAGGAGGAATGTTACCGCCGATACCTTCAACTTGCCGGCCAGGCGCCACGCATCCGCGGCCAACGTTTTCAGCCGCTCGGGCACCGGATGGAATTTCACATCCTCCAGCCGGAAACGCACCCCGAAACCGCCACCTTCCAGCGGCCACGGAACGGAGACCGGATGGTCGGCCGGAACCAGCCCCAAACCGTGACCACCCGTCATCAGTTTTCCATGGGGCGCGATACCGCTGATGAAAACAAGAAGACGCCCGGCGCTTGTGGATGGTTTCGAGGTGGCGATCACTTTTGGCATGGACAGGCAACGCTCCCGGTGCGAATGGATGGGGACAGAGACGGTGACGGTTGCGGAGGAGCAGACCGCATTCAACGGAAAAGCCCGACGCCCATGCCGCCATGCACAAAAAGATGAACCCGCCGCCCCGACCGAATCGCCCGCGCTGGCTGGAATGGATTCGACCCGAGGAAACCGCCTTTGTGGCGCTCCTCCTCATGTCGTGGGTGCTGGCCCTGTCCGTGGGCGAGATCCCCTCCGTTGCCGGGGCTTTTCTCAATGCGTGGGCCGAACGCCTGGAATTCCGGCACCTGCTCGCCGGGATCGGTGCCGCGCTTCTGGTCTGCGCGTGGACGGCGTGGCGGGTCCCCGGGATCGCGGGCCGCGGCGCCGGTTTCGCCCTCGCCACGATCCGCGATTTTCTGCCGTTCGGATTCATGTACGTGATTTACGAGAGCGTTCATTGCCTCGGACCGGCCCTTCACGGGAGGGTTTATGATGTGGTGCTGGCCCAGGCTGACGGCCTGATGTTCCGGACCCAGGCGTTCGTGTCACTCCCGGTTGCCCTGTTCGAACTGCGGCACGTGCCTGTGATCGCGTACTTCCTGGCCTTCTGCTATTCGGCGGTTTTCATCGTCTACTGGGGGCTGGGGATCTACTTCTTCTGCTCGTTCAGCCGGCGTGTTTTCCGCCAGTACATGCTCTCGGTTGCCCTGACCAGTTTCCTCGGTTACGCAACCTACCTGCTTATCCCGGCCCGCGGCCCGTACGAGGCCTTCATCCGTCCGGGCCTTACCGAGTTCGCCGCCTGGGAGACGGCGGGGGGAGCGCAGGCCATCATGAGTTTTGCGGACACCATCCGCGCCCTGCACCTGGACCGGACGGCGGCCTGCGACGCCTTCCCCAGCCTGCACACGGCGTGGGCCCTCATCGCGCTCGGATTCGCGGCGCGCCACGCCGGCTGGCTGATGCCGGTCCTCATTCCGTGGGCGGTGGGAACCCTGCTGGGGGCCGTGTACTTCCAGCAGCATTACCTCGTGGACCTCGTGGCCGGGATTCCGGTTGCGGCGCTCGGGTGCGCGCTGGCCGCAATGCTGGTGGAACGCGAGCCGGAAGCCGCCGCCGATTCCCCGCCGACCTGGACCCGGTTGCGGGGCACGGCGGAGTAGCCCGCACTTCGCGACCGGACACGGATCCGGTTCTTCCGCCGCCCGGAACAAACCGTGCAACAAAACGGTTTGACCCCCGCCGCGCCGATGGGTCTGTCTTGCCAACTGACAAGGCACACGGTTTCATGCCCCGACTCCTGAACCGCATACTCCCCTACCTGAACCGGGCACCCGACGATCCCCGGCGGAGCAACCTGCCGTGGGAGGTGAGCCGCTGGATTTTCCACTCATACTTCCGCCTGTTTCACGCCATTCGATACCGGTGCGTGAAGAACCTGCCAGACCACGGCCCCCTGATCCTGGCCCCAAACCACGTGAGCTACTACGATCCTCCGCTGATTGGCACCGGGATTCCATTTCGCGCCCGCTTCATGACATGGGACGCCCTTTTCCGCATCCCGGTTTTTTCGTGGCTCATGGCGTGCTATGGCGCCTTTCCCGTCAAAGTGAAGGCGGCCGACAAGGGAGCCATCGCCCAGTCCCTGCGGATGCTGCACGGGGGCGAATGCCTGGTCCTCTTTCCGGAGGGCGAGCGGACTCCCGACGGCAACCTGTGCGACTTCGAGCAGGGGGCCGTGCGCCTCGCATTGCAGACGGGGGCCCCGATCGTGCCCGTGACTATCACCGGGGGGTTCGAGGCGTGGCCGCGAACGCGGCTTCTGCCCCGGTGGTTCCGTCCCATGACGGTCAAGTACCACCCGCCGATCCCGGTGGACACGTCGGGAACCCGGGATGAAATCCGCCGGCGCATTCCCGAGATCCTTGCGGCCGTGGAAAGGCCGATCCGCCGGCGCCTCGATGCCTGGGAACGCCTGAAGCGGATGCGCGGAAGGAACTAACCGGCCCGGTCAGATTCCCTGGCCGGATCCCGCATCGTCCCCGCCGTTGCGGTGGCGCTCGAGGTGTCTCATGTTTTCCACCAGGACCAGCATGCCCACGGTGATGATCATCACCAGCGCCAGCGTGGAACGGGCTTCCATCCGCTGCAGCACGTAGGCCGTCACGCCGAAATAGGCGGTGATGTAGTAGAACGTGAGGACCGTCCGCCGTTCTCCGAGGCCCAGGGTGAGAAAGCGGTGGTGAAGGTGGCGGCGGTCTCCACGAAAGGGATGCTTGCCCTGCAGGATCCGCCGCAGGAAGGCAAAGGCCGTGTCGAACAGCGGCAGGCCCAACGCCAGAAGGGGAATGAGCAGGGCCAGCAGGGCGGGAGCCTTGGTGCTGCTCAACAGACTGACGGATGCGAGCAGGAATCCCAGCAGGAGGCTTCCGGCGTCCCCCATGAAGATGCTCGCGGGCTTGAAGTTGAAAGGCAGGAAACCCACGCAGACTGCCACGGTGAGAAGCGCGAGGAGGGCGCCCAGACCCTGCCCGAGATCCATCGCAATCGCGAAAAGGGTGATTCCCGAAATCGCCGCGATTCCCGCCGCCAACCCGTCCAGCCCGTCAATGATGTTGATCGCGTTCATGAGCAGCACATACCAGACCACCGTGCCGGCGATACTGACGAATCGGGCCATGATGATCTGCTCACCAAACAGGTTGCTGACGCGTTCCACGCGAAACTCGCAATGGTACATCAGGTAGCCTATTCCCACCTGTGCCAACAGCTTGAGCCAGGGCGGAAGGTCGAGGAGGTCGTCCGTGCAGCCCAGCAGCACCGCGCAACCGGCGCCCAGGATCAGGGCCGCCAGCTGGTTATTCTGGAACAGAAGATCCGGGTTGAGCCAGAAAGCCGTGCCCAACCCAGCCAGGAACGCGAGGTACATGGCAATGCCGCCTTCGTAAGCCACGGGGTGGGAGTGCGCCTTGCGATCCCTGGGAACGTCCAGCACCCGGAGGCGGCGCATCGCGGCACGCACAATCCATGTGAACACGAACGCGGCGACCAGTGCCGTGGCAACTGCAATGACGGAAGATTGGAAGTCCAAGTTTCGGGCGGGATCCTTGTGTGTTTCGAAATCCGGCAATCCCTGCACGGCAAAAGCAAACTTTTCGTGCCCGGGTCCGGATGGGCTTGCACTCACCCGCCCGCGCAAGTCTGAATGACGCGATACCATGGCACACGCGGCAACCCATCTCCGATCCGTTCGCCACGCGTTGCTGTTCCTCGCCCTGGCGTCGGCGGCCCCGGGCCAGGCTGACAAGCACCAGCAGTTCCCGGAGGGCGGGTCCGCGGGCCTGGGCAAACCATCGGCCCTGGAGCGGAAACCGGGATCCCGCCTGGTCGCGCTCCGGATCAAACTCCCCTATGCGGAGGGTGCCACCTACGAGGTTTACCAGGAACCCGGCGGTGCGTTTTCACATTCGGGCCTCAACCGCCACGCGTGGGATTTCGGGATGCCGGAGGGGTCGTCGGTGTGCGCCGCGGCGGAGGGACGCGTCGTCCGCGTGAAACAGGACTCCACGGTTGGCGGCACGGAACCCCAGCATTACGCCACGGGAAACACGATTGTCCTGGATCACGGGGACGGGGTCTTCAGCCAGTACCTGCACCTGCGCCCCGGTTCGGCGCGCGTGAGCGAGGGTGAACTTGTCCGGGGCGGGCAGGTCATCGCGCTCAGCGGCAGCACGGGCTTCTCCTCCGTCCCTCACCTCCACTTCCAGCTTCAGGATGCCACCGGCCAGTCGCTCCCGGGGGCATTCCTGGATGTGCCGGGAGACGGCGTTCCCCGCCAGGGCAAGCGGTACACGTCCGGCAATGACGGGCTGGGCGTGAGCCGGTACGCGGGCGAATCCGCGTTGCCGCTCGACACGTTCGAGTCCAACGGAATCCGTCTCGACACCAGCAACCTGCCCGCCCACCTCCTGCGAACCGACCGCACATACCGGATGACGGGGGCGGCCCGCCAGGGCGTGCAACGCGTGGCGCTCTTCCTGATGAACCCGGAAGGCGGCAAACCGCTCCTGACCGTGTACGCGCCCGTGAACAAGGAGGGAAACTTCTCGTGCGAGTTCACGCTCGGGCTGGTGAAGCAAAGCGCCGAGGGCTGGAGCGAGTTCCGCACGCAGTCCAATTTGTTCTCCCTCGCGATCGTTCCCGTGCGCGGCGACGGCACTTTTTGGAGCAGTTATTCCGTCCCGGTTTCCGTGCGATAAAGCACTTGCCAAATCCGGAGGTTCGTCCTAGGTATCCACCCAAGGTCAAGTCCCTGTAGCCTATTGCTGGTATCCCGTTCCTGTTGAGGCTGACGCTGATGAGCACTGAAAACGAGCGTGTTGAAAAGTTGATGGAAATGGCGCATCGCGCCGTGAAGAAGGACGACTACGGACGCGCCCTGACCATTCTTCGCGAGGCGGCCAGTCTCGCCCCCCTCCGCCAAGACATCCGTGACATGATGAGCATGTTGCTGGAGGAAACGCATTCCGGCAGCGGGGAACTCATCCGTGTGCGCGACTCGCGCGAACCCGCGGCGGCTGCGCCGAATTCCGAACCGCCCGCCCGTCCGTCGCGGTCCCACGCCCCGGCTGACTTCGCGCAATCCGGGCGCACCCCCAGGCCGTCCGATCGTTTCGAGTGGGGTCCGCCCCCCCAGCGCGCGCGCGCGGCCGAAACCAGGAACACCCCGAATTCGGACATTCAGTGGCCGGGTGTTGAGACGTTTTTCGGCCCCCCGGATCCACCGGAAACGGCGCGTCCGCGGCGACGGGTCGAGATGGAAGAGGAGCCGCAGGCGGCACCGCCCGCCCGGGTTCCGCGCCCGCGCCCCTCCGAACCGCAACCCCTCCGAGACCGGAACCTGGATCTCGCGTCCAAACTTGCCGAGGTCGGTGAGGAAGAGGAGGAGCGCCCGGCCGTTGTGCGGCTTCGGCGCACCACCCCGCCCCCTGCCGTGGAACCGGTGTGCGGCGCTGAAGAGGACGAACCGCCGGTGCCGGTCCGGCGGCGGCGGCCGCGCCCGGCCGCGGTCGAAGAGGACGAGGAGGAGGATTTCGCGCCCCAGGGTTGGATCACCTCGCGGTTCTCGCGCCTTCAATCCCGGACCGTGGCCTACGCATCCGTTTTCGCGGCCATTGTCTGCTTTGTGGGTGCGGCCAGCGTGATGAGCTACGCGCGGTTTTTCCGCGCGGAGCGCTCCCCCGTTTCCGGAATCGCATCGGCCCAGTCTGCCGGCGAGGCGTCCCCCGCGCGCATCTCGGAAAAGGACGAACAGATCCTGCGGCTCGGCGAAGATTACCTGAACCGCGAACGGTTTGACAGCGCCATCGATCTGCTGGCGCCCGTGGTGGGCAAAAAGGACAGTCCCATCCACGACACGGCGACCAATCTGCTCGCGTCGGCCCATTTCAAGAAAGGGGCCAACCTCCTGCGGCACACGCAGGAAAACGCGGGAAGAGTGACCGCCCCCGGCGAGCAGAAAAAGCTGCTCGATTCGGTTGCCAACTACCGGCGCGCCGCCGAACTGGCCCCGGAAAATGCGGAGTACCAGCTCCACCTGGGCAACGCTCTCTTCTACTGCGGAACCCGCCTGGGCGGGGACAAGGCCGCCGGTTACCTGGATGACGCCCTGGCCGCCGTGACCAAGTCCATTGAACTTGACCGCAGTGATGCGCGCTCGCAAGAAACACTGGCCTGGATCTACGAAAGCATGGACAAGACGACGCAGGCCCGGTCGGCATGGACCAAGTTCCGCGAAATGGCCCCCACGAAGGACGATGCACAGAAGGCCACGGAGCGGCTGGCCAGCCTTTCCATGCAGAAATAAGGCGCCCGCAGGGCGCCGGAGGCGGTCTCAGCCATCAGTCCCAAACGCCCATTGCCTTACGAACTGCCCAAACCCGGGACGGTTCCCGTCATCGCCCCGTCCATCCTGAGCGCGGACTTCTCGCAGCTGGCCACCGAGTTGCGCCGCGTTGTGCGTGCCGGGTGCTTCTGGCTTCACCTCGACGTGATGGACAACCATTTTGTGCCGAATCTCACCTTTGGCCCCCCTCTTGTGAAGGCCCTGCGGCCGGTCTCACGGCGCCTGTATTTCGACGCGCACCTGATGGTGGATAATCCGCTGTCCATGATCGACGATTTCGCCGACGCCGGGGTGCAGAACCTCACACTGCATGAGGAAGCCTGCCGCGGGGGGCTTGCGGAGGCATTGCGCGCGGTGAAGTCGGCACGCATGAAAGCGGGGGTGAGCATCCGCCCCAAGACGCCCGTCTCCGCCATTGAACCCGTGCTCGGGTTGGTGGACCTGGTGCTGGTGATGACCGTTGAGCCCGGGTTTGGCGGACAGGCGCTGATTCCCTCGACCCTCAACAAGGTGCGGACGCTGAAGCGCCTCCGCGACCAGAAGAAACACCACTACCTGATCCAGGTGGACGGGGGGATCAACGAGCAGACCATCGAATTGGCCGTGGCCGCCGGGTCGGATGTGATGGTGGCCGGGTCGGCGGTTTTCAAGGGCGGCAAGGTGGACGCGAACGTGAGGCGACTGAAAACGGCCATGAAGGCGCAGCCGGCGCGGTAGTTTTGGCTTGTGGATGCGGTCCCTGCGCAAGACAACCGGGACCCGGCAATTTGGCGGCAACGGAGGCTGGAACATGGTGAACATCAGGACGGCATGGCGCGCGCTGGCCATGAGGGCTTTCGCATTGGCGGGCGTTGCGCTTGCCCTGGCCGGATGCGCCAAATTCAACGCCGGCAAGTCGTCCGACGAGGGGAAACTGGTGATCCCCGACTTCCCCTCCGCCCGGGAACAATACGGGTTCGCCATGGTGTATCAGAAATCCCAGGTTCCCTCGACCATTCCGGAGCGGCTATCCATGCAGCTCGACCGGGAAATCCAGTGCTACCAGAAAGTCGTCACTAATTTTCCCGACGACACCGTTCACACGCCGTTGGCATTGCTCAATATCGGCGATGCGTGGGGGATGAAGGGCGACCTGAAGCAGGCCAACCAGGTTTTCGCCGACGCCAAGCGCCGGTGGCCCAATGACGACTTCGTCCAGGCCCGCGCGGCCTACTCCGAGGCGCGTGTGCTGGACCAGCAGAAGAAGTATGCGGCGGCAAAGCAGCTGTACAAGCAGATCATGGACACTTACGCGAACAATCCCGACCCGAAGGTGAATGGAATCGCCAAACGGGCCGGCACGCTGTATTACCGGTTGCGCGAGGAACCCGCCCGCAAACCCGTGAAGCGCGACTGAAACGGGGGCTGCCCCGCCCGGATGCCCGTCATTTCTTCGTCTTCTGCTGCTCCTCGGCCCTATCAGCCTCACGGCGCAGTCTCATCAGCAGCAGCCGGTCCCCCACTTCGCGGCTTGCCTGTTCGAGCATTCCGAAACCGATCTCCACATCCGACAATTGTGCGCTGGCCTTCGCCACATCCCAGCGGAAAATGATCTCGCGGAGACGCTTTGTCAGTTCCGGCGGGGGGGGGTCCTGCTGGTCGTCGATGATCTGCAGGAAGCTGTCCACAATGTCGTTGCCGCGGTTCAGGAGCGCCACCTTGCGCAGGAAACGGCGGTCTTCCTCCATGGCGCTTTCCGCGGCGGCCACGACCCGCTCCGCCTCGTCGCCGGACACCTGCGCATAGGTCTCGATGCTCACCGATTTGGTCTGCCCGGAAGTGGCTTCGGTCGCCGAAACGTGGAGGATTCCGTTCGCGTCAATCTGGAATGTGACCGTGATCTCCAGGAGATCCTTGGGCGCCTCGGTGATGTTTGTCAGCTTGAAGAACCCGAGGCTCTGGTTCTCGGAACAGATTTTCCGTTCGCCCTGGAGAACATGGATCTTCACAGTGGTCTGGTTGTCCCGCGTGGTGGTGTACACCTTCTGCGCAACGGTGGGAATGGTGCTGTTGCGCGGGATGAGGACGCTGAACAGGTTGCCGGCGGTCTCGATTCCGAGGGAAAGGGGGGTCACGTCGAGAAGGAGCACCTCGCGCAGGGCTCCCGTCAGGATGGACCCCTGGATGCATGCTCCCACGGCCACGGCCTCGTCGGGATTGAGCGAGCGGTTCGGGTCGCGGCCGAAGAAATCCCTGACGAAATTCTGGATCGCAGGAATCCGGGTGGATCCCCCGACCAACAGGACATTGTCCAGGTCGGCGGGAAGCAGCCGCGCATCCACCATCGCCGCCTTGCAGCAGTCCTCGAGCCGGGGCATAAGCGGCGCGATCAAAGCGTTGAACCGGTCCCGCGTGAACGGGATCCGGAGATGCAGCGGCCCGTTCTCCCCCGCCGCGATAAAGGGGATGCTGACCTCGGACTCGGTGACGGAAGACAGCTCGCATTTGAGCCCCTCGGCCGCCTCGATGAGCCGCTGGGAGGCGGCCGGATCCTTTCGCAGATCCACCCCGGTATCCGCGGCAAACTGTGCGGCGAGGTCATTGAACAGGGTGTGGTCGATGTTGTCGCCGCCCAGGAACGTGTCGCCCCGCGTGGACTTCACCTCGATCACATCCTGGTCGATCTCGAGGATGGAAATGTCGAAAGTCCCGCCGCCGAAATCGAAGACGGCGATCTTCTGGCTGCGGCCGAGCTTGCCCACGCCGTAAGCCAGGGCTGCGGCGGTCGGCTCGTTGAGAATGCGGGCGACCTGGAGCCCGGCCGCCTCCGCGGCGCGCTTGGTGGCCGTGCGCTGGTTGTCGTTGAAATACGCCGGAACCGTCACAACGGCCTGGGTCACGGGCTCGCCGAAAAAGTCCTCCGCGGTCTTCTTCATCTTGCGCAGGACCTCGGCGGCCACATCCTCCGGTCGCAATTGCGCCCAGCCCACATCGATCAGCAGGGAGTCGTCCGGGCCTTCCGTGAGGCGGTAGCCGATGCCCTCGCGCTTGCGGCCAATTTCGGAGAACCGCTGCCCCATGAAACGCTTCACGGACCGGATGGCCGCCTCCGGGTTCGTGAGCACCTGGCGTTTGGCCAGGTCGCCGACCAGGACCTCCTCCCGGCTCTTGTAGAAAACCACGGACGGCGTGGTCTTTCCGCCTTCGAGGTTCTGGATGACGACAGGCTGCCCCTGCTCGTAGTAGGCGACCACGGAGTTGGTGGTTCCGAGGTCTATGCCAATGACGCGTTCCATGACCCCGGTATCCGGCTAACTGTTCTTGCCGAACAGACGTGAAAACAGTGATTTTTTCTTGGGCTGGAGTTCATGCAGCGCCCGGGCGGCCCTCTCGTTCGTGGGATCCCACCTCAGGATCTCCTCGTAGGTCTGGACGGCCTTGCTGGTGATCCCGGCGGATTCGTACACCTCCGCCAGGATCAGCCGATGATCGCTGTTGTACGGGTCGAGTTCGACCGCGCGCTGTGCCGCCTCGGTTGCCCGCGAGAAACTCCGTTTCCCGCGCAGAAGCGTCTGGGCCAGCTTGGAGTGATAGGTGGCATCCCCGTCGTTGTTCTTGATGGCCTGCTCGAAGAATTCCGCGGACCGGGCATAATCGCCCTGGGTCATGTGCTGCAGGCCGCGCAGGAATGCCCTGCGGGCCACCGACGCCCGGCTCTTGTCCACGGCGCCTGGCGGTGCCTTGTCGCCACCCGATGCGCCGCCCGAGGACGGACTCGCCCCGGCCGCCTGCGCCGTCCTGCCCCGCCCACCGGCCCCACTCCCGGCTCCGGCGGCGGCTTCGGCCTGGGCAAGGCGGTCAAGCGTCTGGTCGTAGGCCCCGCGCTTCTCGACGTCCTTAAGGGTGTTGTATGCCGTCGAGATGGCCGCGAACTCAGCCTCCATCCGGGCCGCGTCCGCCCCCTCATCGGCCTTGTCCGGATGCGTCTTGCGGGCAAGGCGATGATAGGCAGCCTTGATCTCCCGCTCGGTCGCGGTCCGGGAAATACCCAGGATATCGTAGTAATTCTTCGCCACCTAGAGCCGGTCTTCCCTATTCTCTGCCCGCCCTTGGATAACAGCGATGCGCTTCTCCGCATTTTGGGAATCGGGCGAGTCAGGAAACTCTTCACCAATCATCCGGAGAAATTCAACAGCATGTTTGACGCGCCCGCGGGCCAGTTCGGCGTCCGCCATCCGGTGGAAAGCGGCGCAACGCTCCTCCTTGCGGAGGCGCCCCTTTTCAAGGAGGCGCTTCTTCTCGGCCAGAAACGCGTCCGTGTCCCCGGCCGCCAGGTGGGCCTCGGCCAGCATCCGCGAAACCTCCGAATCGCCCGGGACCTCGGCCGCCATCCGCTTCAGGGCGGCCAATCGCGCGGCCGGATCGGCAGTCCCCAAATCGCGCAGATGGTCGGCGGCCAGGGAGGGTTTCCGGCCCTTTCGCGGGGACCACGCGTCCAGGCCAAAAAGGCTGTCCACGATGCGGCGGGCCGCATAGTGGCCGAGCAGAACGCCAACCACGAGGGCCGCCAGCATGATCCCGACGCTGACGGCCACGGCATAGGGGCTGCCAAAACTCAGGAACCCGGCCGTGTACAGGTACGAAAGGATGACACCGACAATGAGGACTTCGATCAACACGCCCGTCAGGATGGGATACCGCGGGCGGGCCGTCCAACATAATATCGCGACCCGCATTGCCGGTCAGGCGGATCCGGGCATGATCACGGGCTGCCCGGCCGGCAAACCCCGAAAACCCGGGGATCAGCGGGTTTCGGTCACCATGATCAGGTGAAATCCGAACTGCGTCCGGACGGGGCCCACAACCTCCCCGACCTTCGCGTTGAACGCGGCGGTTTCAAACTCGGGAACCATCATGCCCTTGCTGAAAAACCCGAGGTCCCCGCCCTGCTCCTTGCTGGGACACGAGGAGAACCGCTTGGCGGCGCGGGCAAACTTCTCGCCCTCGGCGATTTTCTTGATCAGATCCTTCGCCTGTTGCTCGGTCGCAACGAGGATGTGGCTGGCACGGACTTCGTTGGGCATGGAACGCGCTCCTTTGGGTTGGTGTTGTCTTGCCGGTTCGGCCGGCAACTGCCGGCCGGCCCGCAGGACTCCGAAATGGTCAGGCCTGCTTGGCGGCGGCGGTCCGAACTGGCGGAACGGCTGCGGGGCGCCCCGGCCCGGGGGCAAGGCGGCCGATGGCCGCGCGGACCCGCTCGGCGATTTTCGCGGGCGAAATGCCGGCCTGATCCGCCTGCCAGGCCTGGTCGCCGTGCTCGATGAAGCGGTCCGGCACGCCGAGGATTTCGCAGTGGCGGGAAATGGCCATCTCGGCAAGGGCCTCGTTCACGGCACTTCCGAAACCGCCCATCGCCGCCCCCTCCTCCACGCTGAGCAACACGGGATATCGGGACACCACATCGCGCAGCATCTCACGATCCAGGGGTTTCACGAACCGGGCGTTCACCACCGCCACGTCGATCCCCTCCGCGGCGAGGGTTTCCACGGCCTTCATGACATTGGCGAAGATGTGACCGTAACTCAGGATGCACGCGGAACCTTCCATGTGGCGGATCACTTCCGATTTGCCGATCGGGATCTCAACCGGCGGACGGGCCACGTCGGCGCCGGTCACGCCCGCCCGGGGATAGCGGAATGCGATCGGGCCATCGACATGGTTCTTTGCGGTCAGCATCATGTCCCGCAACTCCCCGTCGTCCTTCGGGGCCATCACGACCATGTTCGGGATGATCCGCAGGTAGCCAATGTCCAGCAACCCGTGGTGCGTTGCACCGTCGAACCCGACCAGGCCGGCCCGATCCATGGCAAAGATGACCGGGAGATTCTGAAGGGCGACATCGTGCATGATCGAGTCGTAGGCCCGCTGAAGGAACGACGAGTAAATGGTGACGAACGGCCGAAGCCCCTCGATGGCCATGCCGGCGGCGCTGGTCACCGCGTGGGCCTCCGCGATGCCCACGTCAAAGTAACGGTCGGGATACTTCGCGCTGAATGGCACCAGCCCGGTTCCGGTCGCCATCGCGGCCGTGATCGCCACGACCCGCGAATCCGCGGCTGCCATTTCCACCAGAGTGTCGCCGTACACATGGGTGTACGACTGGGCGGAGGACTTCTTGTACTCGCCCGTGTCCACCTGGAAATTGGGCGGCGAGTGCCAGAAGATCGCGTCGCCCTCCGCCATCTTGTAGCCCTTGCCCTTGCAGGTGATGGTGTGGAGCAGCACCGGCCCGTGCATGTTGTCGCGGATCTTGCGCAGCGTGGGGACGAGTTCGTCCAGGTTGTGGCCGTCCACCGGGCCGATGTAACGGAACCCGAGATCCTCGAATAGCAACGACGGCACGATGAGGCCCTTCGTCGTCTCCTCCAGCTTGTGGATGACCTTCAGGACGCGCTCGCTCATCGGGGCGCGCTTCACCAGCTTGTAGGCCTGCTCTTTGGAGCGGTTGTAGAAACCGGACTGAACGAGCCAGTTGAGGTACTTGCTGAGCGCCCCCACGTTCTCGCTGATGGACATCTCGTTGTCGTTGAGCACGACGAGCAGGTCGCTCTCGGTGTGCCCCGCGTTGTTCAGCCCCTCGAACGGCAGGCCGCAGGTCATGGAACCGTCCCCGATGACGGCCACCACCTTGAAGTCTTCCTTCTTGACGTCCCTCGCCTGCGCCAGGCCCACCGCGGCGCTGATCGACGTGCCCGCGTGGCCCGCGCCAAACACGTCATATTCGCTCTCGTCGCGCCGCAGGAACCCGCTGACGCCGTGCGTCTTGCGCAGCGTGTTAAACTGGGGATATCGCCCGGTCAGAAGTTTGTGGGGGTATCCCTGATGACCGACATCCCAGATGATCCGGTCCACCGGCGTCTGGTAAACATAGTGCAGGCCCACGGCCATTTCCACCGCGCCCAGGGAAGACGCGAGATGCCCCCCGTTGACCGACACCGTGTCCAGGATAACCTGGCGGATTTCTGCGGACAGCTCCTTGAGCTGGGAGAGGTTCATACCGCGGATGTCTGCGGGCGTGTGGATGTTCGGGAGAAGGTTCATTCGCGATCCTTGAAAACTCTGTGCATAAATAGGGGGCCGGACGTGATTATTCACCTCTCCCCGACCCGTGAACAAACCGCCTGCACCACCGGATTATCAGTCGGTTTCTGCGTCCTCGGACTCGAAGTCCTTAAGTTGCGTCTCACCCCGCGTGTTTTCCACGATGATCTTGATGCGCTTCTCGATCCCGGCAAGTTCCACCGAACAGCGGCGGCTCAGGATCATCCCCCGCTCGAAAAGGCGAAGCGACTCCTCCAGGGGAATCTGCTCGCCCTCCAGGGCCTCAACGATTCGCTCCAGTTCATCAAAGCACTTCTCGATGGGCCAGCCGGCGAATTCGGCCGCCGGATCTTTGGCCGATGCGCCTCTGGAGGTTCGCGTGGAAGATTTCTCGCTCATGGACGCCGACATTGCGCGCGAAAGGGGCGGCGGTTGTAAAGCGGAAGTTGACGCGGATCCGGTCCCGGGAGGCGGGCTTACTCCACCGCTTCGATCCGAATCTGTTCCACGGTGATCCCCAATTGCCCGAGAGGCTGAATGGTTCCCACGGGCGGACGGCGCGACCACAACTCGAAAACGGTGTCGGGATGGACCAGGGCCGCGTCCACCTCGATTGCCACATCCCGAAGGCTGGAGCCAATTTCAACCCGCCCAAGATTCGCCGCCCGGTCCTTGCGCATCGGGTCCAGGAAACAGTCCACGGGCATTTTCGCGAACTCGCCCTGCCGGTACGATCCCATTCTCACCACGAGGCGCAGTTTCTTTGCCTTCAGGGGAAATTGGAGCAGTGCCCCGATCCGGATTTTGCCCCAGCCGTTGGTCCATCGGAACCAGGCGCCGTTGGGGAACGGCGACGGATCCAGGAACCCGTCGAGGAAGGGTTCCGCCTCCGCATCGAAGCGCAACTCCACGGGCGGCTCGGCCGGCTTGCGACCGGCCGCTGGCGGTTTCCACTGCGGGTGCCATCCAGATGGGAAAACCTTCGGGTTGAGCTGGTAAATCAGCACGGGGACATGCACCTGCGCGACCCGCGAGGGCACCCGGTGCAATTCCTCCACCAGGGACGGGTAATCCACGCTCCCTTTCCAGTGCAGGGACAGGAATCCGGGCGACTCAAGAGGCGCGGTTAGCTCCCGATCCGTGACATAAAGCACCCGTTTGCCGGCTGCCGCGGCCCTTCCCATCAAGTCACGGGACGCTGCCCATTGGCCCTTGCCATAGGGATGCACATAAAGATCCACATCGAAGCGGGCCTTGAGGTAGGGAGAGAACTGGTCCAGCGCGGCCGTCGGCTGAACAAAAACCAGATCGTCGCTGCGCAGATGGGAAACCAGGCGGTCCATCCCCGCGATCAGTCCCCGGTGGTTGCGCACCTTCATCATGGCGGGAGCCGTCGACGCGGTGGCGATTGCCAGCGCACCGGTCAGGGCCGGGGCCATCAAACGGCCCAGCCTGCCCCAGCGTTCCCAGACGCATCCCGTCAGATACCCGACGCCTCCGCACCATGCCGGCACCAGGAATGGCACCCACCGGCGCGCGCCCCACGGGTGAACGGCATCCAGGCGACGTTGCCAGAGGAAAAAGGCGGACCCGGCGAGGAGAGCGAGAAACATCCCGGTACGCCTCGGCGATTCCCGCCACGCCAGGTACAGGAGTCCCGCAAGCCCGGCCACGAAGCCGGCGAGCGTGAAGTAGGAGGCAAACTCCACCAGGTTGGTTTTCTCATGCCAGGCATCCGCAGCCGCGGCCGCACGGGCGGCGCGCATCTGCCAAAACAACGCGAGCAGGACAATGAGTCCGATTCCGGCAACCAGCGCGCCCCGGAACCGTGGCCGCCCCCACCACCGCGCCATCCGCCGGGCCAGCGGTTCCGCAAGCGCACCGGCGGAAACCGCCGCGGCCGTCACGGCCACAAACAAAATCGGGAAAAAACTGAACGGGATTCCGGCGCGGCCGAGGCTGAAGGACCACGTGCCGAAGAGATAGAAATGGGCAAACAGGCGCGCATGCAACCACGCGCCCAGCGCCAGAAGCGGCATGGCCAGCAGCAGCACCCGGCGCCTTACCGGAAGACGCCCCCGGGAGGCGGCCAGGGACGCCAGGAAACCGGCGAACGGCAGCAGCAGCCACGACGCGAACTTGACCAGCACCGCGCTGGCCAGCAGCAGCAGGCCGAACTGGAACGGCCGCCGGCGGGCAGACGGGGAAACCGGCATCCGGGGATCGCAGCAGCTTCGCATGAACAGGAACACGAATCCCCAGAGGAGAAGCTGGGTCAGCATCTCGTTGCTGGTGAAACGGGCATACCAGGCCTGGAGGGGATTCACGGCCAGCAGCACCGCCGACATTCCCGCCGCGGCCGGCGTGGAAAGGATCCGCATCGCGCAGAAGAAAACGAGCAGGGAAAGCGCGGCCAGCACCGCATTGACGCACTGCGTGGCCTGCGGACCTGCAATGGCGTGGGCCGTGGCAAGCAGAACCTCGTAGCCACCCAGGAACTGCGGCCTCACGTCACCGGTGGCCTTGTTGTAAACCGCGAATCCGGGGAATCGCTCCAATTCGGGTTTCCCCTGGTGGAAACCACCCCAATCCACCAGGTAACGGCGGGTTTCGGTCAGACCGACGCGGGCGGTCAGCGGGTCGCGCCAGCCAAAATCCCCGGTGCGGGCCAGTTCGATTCCGGTGGCCGCATACACTCCCGGATCCCGGAGTCCTTCCACCTCGTCAAACCGGCGCGTCACACCGAACGCGCACACCGCAACGGCCAGCGCCAGCGCCAGCAGCTCCCACGGATCGCGCCATTGCGGGCCGGGAAGCCGGTTGGACGGACCGCGCGTCAACAAACCGGCGCAGGCAAACGCCACCGCCAGCAGCAACAGCACAACCGTGAGGGCAACCGGCGAAAACAGGCCGGCCCGGCCCAGCGCAACACCGGCAAACATCAGCAAGGCAACGGTCGCCAGTCCGGTCGTGGCGAGAAACTCGAGCGGGGTCCAGCCGCTGCGCCGGACCGAACGCGGCGCCACCAGGACCGCGAGTGAGCACCCCGCAAGCGCGGCTGCACCCAGGGTCAGGCCGCCGGAAACCATGTTCACGGAAAGGGCCATCAGGCCACCCGCTCGCCGCTGATGTAAGTCCCGTTGATCCGCGTTTTGGGATTTTCCAGCACGGCGCGGAGATCTGCCCGCAAGCCACCCGGTGCCGCCACGTCCACAAAATCCGCGCATGCGCCGGGTTCGATGATTCCGAGGGGGCCGGGGGTCCCCGCAACGAGGCGCGACCTGCCGGCATTCCGCGTCGCCAGATGGATGAGTTCAGGGCCGGAAAGGGAGGGAAACTCGCCGGACGCCAGCCGAAGCATCTCCAGCATGGAAAGCGAGTCGCCGCTGGCCAGGCTGTCGGTTCCGAGGCACACATTTGCGCCCTCTGAGCGAAGCTGCCCCATCGGGAAACCCGGCCTCCCGAAGTACCCGTGTGTTCCGGGACAATGCACCACCGCCGAGGGAGCGGCAAAAAGGGCGCCCTCGCCCGGTTCCGGGTGGTTGAGATGAAACGCGGCGTCGCAGCGGTCCGCCAGTCCCTCCCGGCGCAGGAACTCGACGGGGGAACAGCCCGGCATGGGTTCACACGGAAACGGGATCCGTCGCCTCAGGAAGAAGTCCGCAAGCGCCCCGCTGGAAGTGCGGAAAAAATCCACCTCTTCCCGGGTCTCGGAAAGATGCCACGCACAGGGAATATCGGGTCGCGCACCGGCAAGGGCGCGAACCCGGCCGCGCAGTTCCGTTCCCACGCTGTATGGCGCGTGCGGGTTGATCCCCGTCGAAATCCGGCGGCCGGCGGTCGGGGGCCCCGCGGCCAGCCTGTCCTCCATTTCGCGCGCCGCGGACCCGGCCCGCTCCGGTCCCAGGCCGAGAACCTCCCAGAGAATCACATGGCGGAGGGGCGAACTGCCCAGCGCCTCGGGAGCCTCCGCGCGATGGCAGCAGTCCACCAGCGTGGTCGTGCCGCCGTCGAGCAGCTCGCGAATTCCCAGTCCCACCCCGTCCGTCACCATCTCGGGCGTGACCGAGTTCTTCTCCACGCCGATCGCCTCAACCCACTCGGCAAAGGAGACGCGACTCCCCCGCGGAAGGCGACCGCGCAGCCACGAGTATTCCAGGTGGCAGTGGGCGTTGATGAACCCGGGAAGAAGAAGGTCGGCGGTCACCCGGAGCGCGGACGCGAAGGAAGCGGGGGACTGGGCGCGTGGGAGGATGTCGCGCACCAACCCGTCCTCGACCACCACCGCCGCATCGGGAAGGAGTTCGGAGCCGCGAACCCACGCGGCATTTGCATGAAAGACCTGGAGCATGACGGGAATCAGGATGAGGGCTGGATGAAAACGCCGGTCAAGGTTTTCACGCCCGCGCCGGCGCCGCGGCGGTCGCAGCGCCACCCTGGGCCGGGTCGTAGTGGTGGCAGGCCACAAACCTGCCCGGATCCACCTCGCGCAGGGCGGGGACCGCCTGATCGCAGGGACCGAACCTCAGCGGGCACCGCGTGTGGAACGCGCAGCCGGACGGCGGATTGACGGGCGACGGCACGTCGCCCTGAAGCACGGCCCGCAGGCCACCCCGAAGCGCGGGATCGGGTTTGGGCACCGCCGCAAGCAACGCCTGGGTGTACGGGTGGAGGGGCGCCGTGAAAAGAGGCAGCTTGGGCGACAGTTCCACAATGCGCCCCAGGTACATCACCGCCACGCGATGGCTGATGTGGCCGACCACGCTGAGGTCGTGGGCGACGAACACGTAACTGATCCCGTGCTCGGCCTGGAGCCGTTCCAACAGGTTGATCACCTGGGACTGGATGGAAACATCGAGGGCGCTCACCGGTTCGTCGGCAATGATGACCCGGGGTTCCACCGCCAGGGCGCGCGCGATGCCGATGCGCTGGCGCTGGCCGCCGCTGAACTCGTGCGGAAACCGTTTCATGGAACCGGGGCTGAGCCCGACCTCGCGAAGAAGCTCCGCAACACGATCGGTCTTCTGCCGTCCGCGCGCCAGCCGGTGGATCGTCAGCGCCTCCCCGATGATCGAGCCGACCGTCATGCGCGGGTTGAGCGAACTGTATGGATCCTGGAAGATCATCTGCATCCGCCGCCGGTAGGGCAGCATGGCGCGGTTGCCCAGTGTGCACAGGTCCGGGGAACCGTCGAGCCGCACCTCGCCGGCAGTGGGGCGAATCAACTGCAGGATCAGGCGGCCGGTCGTGGTCTTGCCGCAGCCGCTTTCCCCCACCAGGCCGAGGGTCTCGCCGGGGGCCAGGTCAAACGAAACGTCCTCAACCGCACGCACCTCGCCCGCCGCGCGCCCGAAGAATCCCTGTTTCACGGGAAAGCGCTTGGTGAGGCTGCGGACTGACAGGATTGGGGGATGCAAAGTCATTTGTGAAAACAAACGGTTCCCGAACTCAAAGGGCAAGGAAACTGTTTGACCGATGACCCCGGACGGCGATGGCCACCGACGACGGTCGAGATTCCCGACGGAGCCTGCAATACCGTAATCGCCCGAATTTGGTTGAAAACTGGCAGTTCAGGCGGATTCTGATGTGGAGGAAAAGGCTCCGGCCTCACTTGATCAGGGGAGTTCACGATATGCGCAAACTTTTGCTTCTTGGTTTTATCAGCCTGGCTTCTTCGGCCGCTTTCGCGGCGAGTGTCACAGAGACATTTGCCGGTTTGACGGGAAATGGGTCGGCGGACCTGACGGGGTCCTCATCCATCCCCGGCTTTACCCTGTCCACCTCAGGCGGCGCAACCCCATTTTCCAAGGTTGGCAACACGGAGCCGTTTCCGGGGTTGGCCAACAGTGTGTACTTTGACACCGACGGCTCGGTGAACGACTGGCCGCAGTTCAACGGCGGCACCATCGCCACGAACGCCAACGTGATCCAGATGGCGCTTCCGATCAAGGTGAAGTCGCTGGGCGCGGCCGCCGCAAACTGCAGCGTGGACATCCTCACGCTGGACCACACGGCCGGTTCGTACACGCCGTACTTTAACATCCGTACCAGCGCGGGGGTTTTCCGCACCACGAATGAGAACGGCTGGCCCGGTTCCGCCAGCCCGATCAGCAACACCGCCTTCGATCCGGCTTCGGCGAGCAACTGGCGTGACGCCGAGGGTGGCCGCTGGCATCTCCTCGTCTTCAAGATCACCCCCAGCCTCACCGCCGGAGCCGGCTCCTACACCGTTTGGGACATCAACCCCGGCAACGGCGCGGTTACCCAACTCCAGGCTTACACGGGCGCCACGAACACCACCGCGCAGGCGACCGTCAATCGCTTCGCCGGCGGACTCTGCATTGCACCAAGCGCCGTGAGCGACACCAACACCCGTATCCTGATCGATGACATCACCTTCTGGGATGACGCGTTTGCTTCGGACGCCGCCCTCCTGAACGCCGCCCGTGCCAAGTACAATGTGGTCTCCGGCGTCGCTGATTGGCAGATGTTCTAGGACAACTTCACCCCGGACCGGTGCATAGACGGCACGGGACCAACTCCCCCGGAACCGGCCTGTTCGGCCGGTTCCGGGGGTTCTTTTTTTCGGGGCGCGTTGCGGCGAAGCCCGCGATCCGTGAGGGGGATGGCTCGACGGTCCCCCACGAGGTTCCTTCCTCGGGCCGGTTTCAGCGAGGTGGGCTGACCTCCCGCGCCACGGCACCGGAAACACGGCGTCCAAGGGGCAATCCGTGCAGATCCTGACCCCGGCAATTGCCCGGCGATGTCATGCCCGTCAATCCTCGCGGGCAAAGAAATGGCCCGGAACTCCGGACGCGCGATCCGGGATTCCGGGCCTCCGAACCTCCGGGCCGGGCCAGGCTTTACTTCTTCGCCTTTTCCGCTGTCTCAGCCTTCGCGGCTGCCTTTGCTTCGCCCTGTTTCACCTTGATCGTGCCGGGCTTGCTGGCGTTGCCGTTCCGGTCCACCGCGCGGACCTCGAGCACGTCGAACGCTTTGCCGTCTTTGTCGCGCGGAAACTCCATCGAAGTCACCGACGCCGGGCGGATGTAATGCCTGTACTTGCCGTTGTTCTGAACCGTGACGGCCCACAGGCGCACATCGGATTCCTCACCGGCCTTGGGCTTCCAGAAATAGGCGGAAGGGGTGGAGGCGCCCTTGGCCACCGTCATACCCACGGACGGAGCAGAGGGCGCCTTGTCGTCCAGCCACGGGCACGGCGGAACCAGGGCCGGTTCCTTGTACACCGACGTCGTGAGCTCGTCGTTGATCTTCGCCTGGTTCTTCAGGAATGCCTTCATGCTGAAATGCGCGTGGCCCGGCTGGGCCACCAGAAGCCGCGTCCACTCGATCTGGTAACGCACTTCCTTCGGGTGCCATTTCTTGGCCATGTCGGGTTTCTCGGAAACCTGGCTGGTGAACAGGCCCGGCCACACGTGGCGCTTCTTCGTGTTCTCCTTCGTCCACCACTCCAGGAGGACGGGGTAGCTCTGGTCGGGATTGCTGATCGTCCAGTAAAGCTGCGGGGTCCAGTAGTCCACCCAGCCCTTGTTGAGCCACAGTTTGGCGTCCGCGTACAGTTCCTCGAACTGGTTGAAGCCCTTGATCTGCTTGGGGTAGCCCGGCTTCCAGATGCCGAAGGGGCTGATGCCCACCTTCACCCACGGCTTGACGGCTTTCACCTCGCGGTACATCCGCTCGACGAACTTGTCGACATTGTCCCGACGCCAGTCGTCGCGGGCCAGGCGCCCGCCGGATTTCTTGTAGGCGGCATAGGATGTCGCGTCCGGGAACTCGATCGTCACCGAGGTCTTCGGGTCCTTCTCTTTGTAAGGGTAGAAGTAATCGTCTATGTGGATTCCGTCGATGTCGTAGCGCTCCACCACGTCCCTGATGACGGCCAGCGAGTGGTCCTGCACTTCCTTCATCCCCGGATCCAGCCACAGGTAACTGCCGTAATCGCGCACCAGTTCGGGACGCGCCACGCTGACATGGTCGGGCGATGCGGGCAGTTTGGAGGCCTTCAGGCGGGCGCGGTAGGGATTGAACCAGGTGTGGAGTTCCAGGCCGCGCTTGTGCGCCTCGGTGACGGCGAACTCGAGGGGGTCGTAGAAGGGCTCGGGGGCCTTGCCCATCCGGCCCGTCAGGTACTCGGACCACGGCTCCAGTTTCGATGCGTACAGCGCGTCGCAGGCCGGGCGCACCTGGAGGATGACGGCGTTGAGGTTGATCTCAACGCACTTGTCGAGGATCGCGACGAGCTCCTTTTTCTGGTCGGCCGTGCTGAGCCCGCTGGTGGATGGCCAGTCGATGTTTGCCACCGTGGCGACCCAGGCCGCACGGAACTCCCGGCGGATGGCCGGGGTGCCCGTCGCCTCGTTGTCGTCCGCTTTCTGGGCGGCCAAGTCAGATGCTCCTGCGGCCATCATGGCCAGGATGAAGACAATCGCCGGCACGCGTCTCATGGTTCAATCCTCTCGTCGTATGAGTTTTCATTCGACGGGGAAAATGGTGGCTCAAAACCGGGGCGTCAATGCAAAGCGGTTTCACGGCAGGAGAGCGGGCGCGTTCCGGATCCTTCGGCCGGCGCCCATTCGGCTGGACTTTCGCCGTTCCCCCGTTATACTCCTGATGATAAGGAGGGCCGTGAACATGCAAACCACCGGCAGATTTACCTGTGCCTATTGCGGTGCGAACAACGACACGGAGGTGGACCCCTCCGGCGGGCGGGAACAGGAATACGAGGAAGACTGCCAGACATGCTGTCGACCGAATGTCCTCAAAATCCATTTTTCATCCAACGGGGATGCGGCCCACATCGTTGCGGAGCAGGAAAACGAGTGGTGAGGGCGGGGGGAACCGGATTTCACCCAAAAACCAATTCCGCTCCGGAAGCACAAGATATGGGGTCTCTTTTTCCACTGAAACGGCTTAATTTGCGTTTGACACACGGCGAGTTTTCCACAATTTCTGCACAGGAATACCATTCCCAGGAGGTTTGGAAACCGAAAGGCTAGGAGGTGACATACCAGTGAGAACCTTGCGAGCGGTCAAACTGTTCCTACTCTTACTCGTGATCGCGATGGTTGCATCGGGTTGCCGAGGCTGCTTGAAAGGTAAGTTGGGAAATCTCTTCGGGCGCAATTCCGCCGATTCCGTGAACGGGATCGATTCTTCGGCTCTTCCCGAGCCGATCCGCGGCCAGACGCCCAGTGAAATCCCGGAGATGGGGCGCATCTTCTTTGAATACGACAGCGCGACCCTTCTCGAACCTGCCAAGGAGCAAATGCGCCAGAACGCGGCCTGGATGAACGGAAATACGTCCGTCCAGATCCAGATCGAAGGCCACTGCGACGAGCGCGGCACGGCGGACTACAACATGGCCCTGGGTCAGCGGCGTGCCGATGCGGCGCGCGGTTACCTGATCAGCCAGGGTGTCGATCCCGGACGCCTGCACACGATCAGCTACGGCGCCGAACGCCCCGACGATCCGGCCCACAACGAAACGGCATGGGCGCGCAACCGGCGCGTGCAGTTCCTGGTGTACGCCGGCCAGTAACCTGCGGCACGGCGGCCGGGAAATCCGGCAGCGTGTCTGGCGGAGGCGCCGCTGAAAGGCGGCCCTCCGCCTTCTGTTTTTCGGGGACACCCTGCCGCGCCGTGCGACGGGCGGGGCGCGGCGGTCAGAACCGGATCAGGCTGAAGAACGGCACCCCGCCCAGTTTCTCGCGGCCGGGAAGAAACGTCAGCTCGATCACGGTGGCGGCCTCCACCACCTCGCCCCCGAGACCCGCCAGCAGGCGGCACGCGGCGGCCAGGGTGCCGCCGGTGGCGATGACGTCATCCACCACCAGGATCCGCTCGCCCCTGGCAACCGCATCCTCGTGCACCTCGATGGTGTCGGTGCCGTATTCCAGGTCGTAGGTTTCGCGGACCGTGCGCCAGGGCAGTTTGCCGGCCTTGCGCACGGGCACGAAGCCGGCGCCCAGCGCGTCCGCAAGCGCGGCGCCGAAGATGAATCCGCGCGACTCGATGCCGGCCACGCGCGTGATGCCCCGTCCGCGGTAACGCTCCGCCAGCTGGTGGATCGTCTGGTGGAAGGCCTCGGGGGAGGCGAGAAGCGGCGTGATGTCCTTGAACACGATCCCCGGCTTGGGGAAGTCGGGCACATCGCGGATGATCTTCTTGAGGTCCATGGCGGGGTGCGGTCTCCGGTCTTGGGTTTGGTCAGTCTGCCACAACAACGATCTTGCCGAAATTCTCGCGGTTTTCCATGCGGCGCTGGGCATCGCCCAGGAAGGACAGGTGGAACACCTTGTCCACGACGGGCCTGATCATGCGCGCCTCGGCCATGCGGACGATGTTGTCGAGCTCGTGGCGGTCGCCCATGTAACTGCCGAGCACGCTGATCTGGCGCGCGTAGATGGGGCGGAACTGCATCTCGGTGGTTCCGCCGGAGGTGACGCCGCAGTTCACGAGCCGGCCGCCGCGCGCCAGGCATTCCAGGTTGGCGGCCCACAGGTCCGCGCCCACGCTGTCGATCACGACGTCCACGCCGCGCCCGCCGGTCCACTGGCGCACGGCCTCCACCACGCTGCCGTTTCGGTAGCTGGCGACCTCGTCGGCGTGCAGGATCTCGCGCGCCCGGCGCAGCTTGTCATCGCTCGCCGACGTGGCCATCACCCGCGCGCCGGCCAGCCTGGCCAGCTGGATGGCCGCCACGCCGACGCCGCTGCCGGCCGCGTGCACGAGGACCGATTCACCCGGCCGCAGGCGGGCCCGCTCGAAAAGCATGTGATGGGCTGTCACATAAACGAGCGGCATCGCCGCCCACTCGGCGTAGTCCAGCGCCTTGGAGACGGGCAGCACATGGCGGGCCTGCGTGACCACATACTCGCAGAAGCCGCCCTGCACCTGAAAACCGAAAATCCGGAAATCCGCGCAGAGCGAGTCGCGGCCCGAACGGCACGGGCTGCAGTCGCCGCAACCCTGCCCGGGGGATACGATGACGCGGTCGCCGGGCTTGAGCGTCTCCACGCCGGACCCGGCCTCCGCCACGATGCCGCAGACATCGCAGCCGCCGATGTGGGGCATGGGTATGCCGGCGCCGAAGGCTCCCTTGCGCGCCCAGATGTCGAGGTGGTTGAGGGAAACGGCCATGACCTTGATCAGGACCTCCCCGTGACCCGGGACCGGGGTTTCCACCTCGGCGGGTTCCAGTTTCTCCGACCCGCCGCATTCACGGAACACCATTGCCTTCATGGGTCTGACCTCCCGGGGAGGGCCCGCGTCGAGCTGGTCGGCGGACGCCTGATTTGACCGCCGCACACTCGGCGCTCTCCCCCGCCGTGTCAAAGCGAAAACGGGAACCGGGGCGGATGGCCGCGGGCGCCGGCCGGGTCAGAGGGACTGGCGGCCGGCGAAACCCTCGTCGATCCCGTGGAAGTGGCCGATGCGGTCCCCGTCGCCGAGCTCGTAGCAGAGGAACACTTCGCGGCCGTTGCGCAGGTGGGGGAAATCCACCAGCCCGCGCTGCCAGTCCTGGATGACGATCCCCTTGGCGGTGATCCGGCCCAGCAGCTCGTTCGCGGCGGCCACGCGCTCGTCCAGCGAACCGGCCGGCCACCGGATCCCGCCGGAAGGCTTGTGGCCGTTGCCGTTGCGGCGCCCTTCCCCCGGCGCGGGCGCGGTCCCGGCGAGGTTCCCGGGAACCAGCAGGCGGTGCACCTCGCCGAAAACGGCGCGCAACCAGGGGACCAGGTCCTGTGCTTCCGACAGGGTGAAATGTTTCTCGAAGAGGTATTCCATTGCAGGCCGACGCGATCATGGTCCACTCCAACACCAGGAACGCAAAACATTAAGGGGCGCGAGGGAGCCTTGTGAGCCGGACTTGCGAGAATTGCGGCCGGGAGATGGCGGAGGACGCGCAGGTGTACACCATGCGGATCGACCTCTTCGCCCGGGCGGATCCGCCGGATTTCGACGCCGCGGACCTGGATGCGGACTCGGCGGAGCAGCTGCAGGAACTGGTCCGGCAGATGGAGGAAATGGACGACCTGGAGGTGCGCGAGGCCGAGGCGCAGGTGTACGAGAGCTACCAGTTTTCCATCTGCGCGGAATGTCGTCGCCGGTTCCACGAGCAGCTGCGGGCCCGCGCCCCGAGCGAACCCGAGTGGTAGGCGGGCCGGGCGGGCGGCCGCCGGATCACCTTTTTTCTTGTACCTTTGCCCCGGCCCGCAAACCGTTGCGTGGTTTGAGCAATCCTGACGCAGTCTGACTCTGGAGTATCATGCAAAAGGTTCGGGTCGGCGTGGTGGGAGTTGGCAGCCTAGGCCAGCACCATGCGCGCGTTTACTCCGAAAATCCAAACTGCCAACTGGTCGGCGTGGTGGACATCAACAGCAAGCAGGCGGACACCCTCGCCCGCAAATACCGCTGTGCCTCCCACTCCGACTACCGGCGGCTTTTCGGGCAGGTCGATGCCCTGAGCATCGTCGTGCCGACCGTGAACCATTTCGACATCGCGCGCGAGTGCCTGGAGAACGACATCCACCTGCTGGTGGAGAAGCCGATCACGACGACGGTGGAGCAGGCGCACGAGCTGATCCAGCTGGCGGCGGCCCGCAAGCGGATCCTGCAGGTGGGGCACATCGAGCGGTTCAACCAGGCGATCATGCGCCTGAAGCAGTTCGTGGGCAAGCCGGCCTTCATCGAGGCGCACCGGTTGGGGCCGTTCGACGCCCGGATCAAGGACGTGGGCGTGGTGCTGGACCTGATGATCCACGACCTGGACATCATCCTGACGCTGGTGAACTCTCCGGTGGTGCATGTGGAGGCCGCCGGGGTGGGCGTGTACGGCACGCACGAGGACATCGCCAACGCGCGCATCCATTTCGCCAGCGGCTGCATCGCGAACCTGACGGCCAGCCGCATCACGCCGGTGCGCAAGCGCAAGATCCGGGTGTTCCAGAAGGACGCCTACCTCTCCATCGACTACATCGAGCAGGAGCTGGAGATCTTCCAGCGCGTGCGGATGCCCAACGCGCAGCCGGGCATGCCCAGCGTGTCGGTGGTGCGCCGCAAGGAGAAGATGCGGAAGGAGGAGCCCCTGAAGCTGGAGCTGGCACACTTCCTGGAGTGCGTGATCCGGGGCACGGAGCCGATCGTGAAGGGCGAGCACGCCCGCGACGCGCTGGCGCTGGCCGTGGAGATTTCGGAACTCGTGCGCACGCGCCTTTCGCAGTTCCCCGACCTGATGCGGGGCTGAGGCCGGCTTGTCCCCCGCCGCCGCCCCGCGCCTGATGTTCGTCGCCGGGGAGAACTCCGGCGACCTGCACGCCGCGCGGCTGATCGCGCAGCTGCGCACCCTGTCGCCCGGGAGCGAATGCTTCGGCTACGGCGGCGTGCGGATGGAGGCCGCGGGAATGCGGCTCGCGGAGAACCTGGCGCAGAAACTGCCGATCATCGGCTTCACGCAGGCCATGCGCAGTTACGGGCAGCTCAGGGCGCTTTTCGCCCGCGCGGTGGCGATGCTGGAGAGGGAGCGGCCGGACGCGCTGGTGCTGGTGGACTACCCGGGCTTCAACCTGCGGCTGGCGCGCGAGGCCCACCGGCTGCAAATCCCGGTGATCTACTTCATCGCCCCGCAGATCTGGGCTTGGCACCACAGCCGGCTGGAGACGATCAGGCAGGCCGTGTCGCGCGTGCTGGTGATCTTCGCGTTCGAGAAGACGATCTACGAGCAGGCCGGGGTGCCGGTGGACTGGGTGGGCCACCCGCTGCTCGACGACGGGGAAACCGTGGCCCCGCGCGCGGCGACACTGGAGCGGCTCGGCATCTCCCCCACCGCCCGCGTGCTGGGGCTGATCCCCGGCAGCCGCGACGGCGAGGTGGTGCGCCACCTGCCCGCCCTGCTAGGGGCCGCGCGGCTGCTGCGCCGGCGCTTCCCCGACCTGGAACTGGTGGTCCCCCGCGCGTCCACCATCGATCCGGCCCTGGTACGCAAGTACCTGGACCGCGAACCCGACCTGAACGTGCGCGTGGCCGAGCAGGACCTGGCATCGGTGCGGGCCGCCATGGATTTCGCAATCTGCAAGAGCGGCACCTCGACGCTGGAGCTGGCGCTTCACGACGTGCCCATGGTGATCGTGTACAAGGTGTCGCCCGTCACGGCGGCGATCGCGCGGATGCTGGTGCGCATCCCGTGGATCGGGCTGGTCAACATCGTGGCCAACGAGGAGGTCGCGCCGGAACTGATCCAGTCCGACGCCACCCCCGATCGGATCGCGACGGTCTCCGGCGACATCCT
>JADHEF010000402.1_pt1 | contig 47083 bp, 39 predicted proteins | sample 8952391 | NCBI WGS metagenome assembly JADHEF01 (sample SAMN16124439, study PRJNA663245) | bioreactor sludge metagenome | isolation source: sludge (nitrite) | place: India:Bengaluru | collected 2019-02-28 | reverse complement strand
CCGGAGCCGATGTTCTACCGATCCCTTCTTACACCACGGCGCGGGACACGATCCACTGGCAAGACAGGCGCGCAGTGATCGCAAAGCCAAGCGCTGCCTGATTTCCAGACAATGGGACAAGGCCTGCCCACTATCCGACGCCACCAAAGAGCAGATTGCTGGCGAGTTGGATACATACGTTCGCAGCCTTTGGGCAAGTGGCGCGCCCAGCGCCAATCGAATCGATGCTTTCTCATCATCGAAACTTGCCGAGCTTTGCCACGCAGCGGGCTGGCGCGAGGCTACCGCGCAGAATTGCCGCGTTGGCCGGCACATGGTCGAGCGCTATCGCGACATCGGCCTAGCCTCGATCAAGGAACGCGATGCCAAGCGCTTCTTTGACCACTACACCCCGCGCATCAAGCGGAATCGCGAAGACGTGAAACCGATGGACGTCGTTATCGGCGACGTGCACCCGCTCGACGTCATCAAAGATCACGACGGCCGCGAAGTTCACGCCCGCCTCATCGCCTGGTTGGACCTGGCCACTTACGACATTCACATCACGCCGGTCATCCTGGACAAGGGACGCGGCATCCGTCAGGAAGACATCGCCCGTTCATTCGTCGCAATGGTTCAGGACTGGGGACTTCCGCGCTCGCTCTACCTGGACAACGGCTCAGAGTACAAATGGGAAGAGATGATGGACGGATTCCGGGCACTGACGGGCCTGGTCAATTCCTTCGAAGCCTTCATCCGCTCAGCGCGAGAGGTCGGAGAAATGATCGATGCAGACGCCGCCGCGCCCCTGCCGGAAGCCCGCGCCATCATCCGGGCACGTCCCTACAACGCGCCAGCAAAGCAGATTGAAGGGGTTTTCGGCATTTTGGAGCGTGGTTACTTCTCGCTGATGCCGGGTTGGATCGGCGGCGATCGGATGAAGAAGCGAACCCACAAAGTCGGCGCCGCGCCGCGCGCTTATCAGGGCGATACCACCGAGTTTGAACGCGATCTCAGCACCTGTATTGAACTGTATCGAAACACGCCTCAAGCAGACGGCAGCAGCCCCTACGACAAGCGCCGGAGCTTCTACGCGCAAGGCTGGCAGCCAATTCGGGCCGAGCGCGAAGTCTTCCTGTTCGCCTTCTCGGAAATCCGTCGTTACAAGGTTCACGCGGGCGGCATCAACGTCGACGGCACTTGGGGGTATGCGGACGTGCTGATTCCGCTCATTGGCAAGACGATCGAGATTCGCGTCGCCAAATGGGATCGCGAACAAACCATCTACATCGATGCCGAGGGAAAGTTCCATTGCATTCCGATGGGCCAGACCTTCAACCACGGCGATCTCAAAGGCGCCAAGGAGCAAGCCCGCCGAGCCAAGTTGCTTTCCGAACACATCCTGGATCTCAAGGCCGGAACGAAGCGCAAAGATCTGCTCGAAGAGGCCGCACGCCACGTTGCCGCCCAGTTGCCGCCGCCAGAGCTGCCGGCCGGCATCGTGATCAGCACTCCAGAAGGCGCCGCAATCAAGCAGGCGACAGAGAACGTAGCCGCGCCGCCTGCGCTGAAGCTGGCGCCGGGACAGCATCGGCACCCAAACACGGGCGAGATTTACGGCATTCCGCCGCCCAAAGAGAAAAGGCCAAACGACGCGCCAACGTCGTTTGACCCCGTGAAAGCCCTTTTGTCCGCCCCTGGAAAAAAGGAAAAGCCAAACGCGGAAACCCCGACGTTTGACCCGATCAAGAACCTCTCAGTCACCCACCGAAAGGAAATGCCATGATAGACCGCCAAACTGTTGAAACACAAGGGCAATCATCGCGCTATAACGCACCAACGCTTGAAGAAATGCGAGCCAACAAGGCTGAAGAGACGGCATGGCACGCAAAGCAGGAGGAAAGTGCGAAGGCCGAACAAACCGCGCGCGATGCCATTCTCGACCCGATCCGCGCCCGCTTGGCGGCGGGTACAGTCAGCGCGATCCGCCTGCAAAATATCACCGGGCTTGATGAGCAGAAATTCAGAACCTTAATGGAAGGTGGGTCGCTGTCGGGCTGGGGGGCATGCAACGAGACAAAACAGGCGCTTGTCGACCTTGCCGAATGGCAAAAGGGCGACGGAAGCCCGACTGAAGATGTGTCCGGTTACGCCATGACGCCGACCTTCCAGACTTTGCAAACGCTCTTCCAGCAGGCGCATCAGAACCGCAAATTGCTGGCTATTACCGGTGCCTGGGGCATCGGCAAGACGCAGGCGGCGCAGTACTACGCCGCCACCCATGCGCGCACGCACGACCGCACCGGCGCCGTGCGTATCCAGTTCAACGGAACCGACTGCAAGCCCGTCGCCGTGCTGGAGAAGATCCGCGACGCCCTGAACGCCCATCCCGGCAGCCATCAGCGCGGCAATGTCATGAAAGCTATTGGTCGTGCGCTGCGTGCCGATGACTTCCTGATCCTCGAAGAATGCCAACGCCTGGGGGAAGCGCTTGACGTCATTTGCAGCCTCTACGACGATTTCGGCGTCGGAATCGCCATGATCGGCAATCCGGTGCTGTCCGCCACCATTTGGGGCAAGCGTTCCACCTTTGGCGCGCTGGCCAGCCGAGCCAACCGCTACGATTTCGCCGCCACCTCGCCCGAAGATGTCGACGCCTGGCTAGCCTGGCACGGCCTGCCTACAGGGCTCAACGCCACCGAACGGACGCGCTTTGTAAAAACCGCTATCGCCATTGCCACCCAACCCGGCCAAAACGGCGGTTTGCGCGCCCTGGCCGATGTTTTCAGCATGTACCGGGTGCTTTATGCCGATCAGCCGCTCACCGGCGACCTACTCGCGCAACTCGCTAGCCACTTTAAGCCGACGCCGCAATGAACCGCCCCGCCCTGGTCAAGATGGTTCACGCAGGGGCGCGGCGCCTTGGTTGGGACGAGGCCACCCGGCGCGCCTGGATGCGTTTGCATACAACGCAAGAAAGTTGCGGCCAGTGCAGCGACGCCGAACTATCGCATTTGGTCGACTTGCTCCGCGATCTGCACGCCCTCACCCCCAACCCGACCGCGCCGCTGCCGGCGCATGGGAACGCGGACCGCCCCAGTCCGCACCAATGGCGCTACGTCCTGGATATGTCGAAGAAGCTGGGCATGTCCGGCGCCGCACATGACCCGGCGCTGATTGCCTTCTGCAAGAAGGTTGCCGGCGTGGAAAACCCGCGCTTTCTTGATCGCGAGGGCATGCGAGCGCTGATTCTCGGTCTGGAAAACTGGCTGATATCCCGGCAAAGGAAAGCCGGATAGCGACGTTGGGCGGCGCCGGATTCGAACCGGATCATAGGGGCAGCAACGCTGCATCTAACCGTTCCCATTGGAAACAACCGCCCACTGCCGATTTTGCGCTTGACCGCCTGGCAGGGCAACGGCAGAATGACCGCAGGTGCTGAACACACCATCCGTCAGCGGTCGCCGCGCCCGATAGTAATGCGGCTTTTTTGCGTCCATAGGTTTTATGGCCGGGTAGCGCGCAGTGATACAACACCCGCAAGGGGAAGACTGCGGGCCGTCTGACGGCGGTGTTCAAGTACCTGGCCGCCCCTCTGAACAGGGGGCGATATTTGAACGAACCGTCAGGAGGCCATCATGGCTGATCTTCTCCCCGTCGTCTTTCAGGGCGATACCCTCTATCTGGTCGAAATTGAAGGCGAACCCTTCACGCCCGCCCGCCCCATTTGCGAGGCCATTGGCGTCTCGTGGTCTGGACAGTATTCGAAGCTGACAAGTGCCGCCCATCGCTGGAGGTGTGCAGGTATCTGCATCCCCACTCTTGGCGGCGAACAGCAAACCCTGTGCATCCCAGTTCGCAAGCTTTCCGGTTGGCTGGCCAACATCAGCGCCGCCAAGGTCAAGCCGGAAATCCGCGCGAAGCTGATCGCCTACCAGGACGAATGCGACAACGCCCTCTGGCGCTACTGGACAGAAGGCCACGCCAGCCGGCCCGCCACCCCGCTGCATGGCAATCTTTCCCTGCTGCCGCCGCTGGCCCGCCCACGCGGCGCGAATCTGGCCAAGATCGAAAGCTACGGCTGGGACGGCGACCGCGTTGCCGCCGCCCGCCTACAGTTGGAAACCGCCTCCGGCATCCTCGCTGGGGTCGAGTTTGCCCGCGATGACGCGATGCGCCTCGACCTGCTCACCGCCGCCCACTCGCAATGCCAGATCGCGACCCTGTTCATCGTCAACCACTACGACGAGGTGAACGGCCATGCATAATCGTGACGGTTTTCTCTTGTGGAACGAAGCTTCCTCACTGGTTCACGCCGCGCTGGGCATTTGTCTGATGGCTGAACTCGATTGCGCCTCAGACATCGGCCTGGACGAAGACCAAGAGACAGCGCGCGCGGCCTTGCCGACAGCGGCCGTCAATCTGTTGCGCCGCGCCGATGCCTTGCTCATCGAGCTGGAAGGCCATCTGAAACCCTCCGTACCCCGGACCGAGGAGGCCGCGCAATGAGGCAAGAAATCAACGCGGAGCTATCTGGCAGCGCGGCCGGTCGCGACATTCGCAACAGGACCGATGTTGAAGGCGATTGCAGCATCATCGCAGAAGGCGGTTTCTACAACTACGGCTCAGTCAATTTTCTGAGCATTGAAGCGCCGCTCACCGACAACGCAGGCGCCGGCAAGACGTTGCTTGCACTGGGTGAGCTGCTGCGCAACTCGGAAGGCAAGAAGCTCCGCCATCTCGACGGACTTGGCGCGCTGGTCAGCCTGATCGGCGCCGATCTGATGAAGGGTGCGAAACCAGCGAAGAAACACGCCGCAAGAGCGAAACCGTAGCATTCCGGTTCTCGAACCAAAAACGCCCTGCGCAGCCCGTAGGGCGTTTTTTTGCCTGCGGCGTCACCAGACATTACCCCACGGCAACGGATTGAATTGGCGCGAATTGGTGCAGGTTGTCGCAACCTCGTACAAGGCTGCGTAAGGCGTTTTCGTCCGCCGCGCGATACCACGGCATCAAAAAACCAATCCACCCCGCCTGCAACGCGTTTAACGCCCGTCAGACGGCCATTCTTGAGCATCTGAGAAGGTGGGCGGCGCCGGATTCGAACCGGATCATAGTGGCGCTTGCGCGTCCCTAACCATTCCCATTGGAAACAACCGCCCGGATTTTTGAGTGTAGCAGGTGCCGAAGGGCTTCGCTTTTTCAGGTAAGTGCTTCCCCTGGATGATGGCGTTAATCGCAACCAGTCTATCCGGTGCCGCTTGAATTCAACGCACGTGACATTTACCGCCGAAGAAGCAGAGCACATCAAAAGCCTGTTGCCAAGCACCGTGCTCGAATTCAGCAACGTCGTCGGGATCGATGCCGCGATCGCCATCGTGCGCTCGCTGGGCGGTTTGGAAATCAGGATTCCAGCCACAGACGGTTGCCCTCATGAAGACTGGCAACTGCTCAAGGAGGCTGTCGGTCAGCAGGCTGCGGACAAAATCCGCTTTCACTTCAAGGGCGACGATCCGATTTACATACCGACATGCGTTAAGGCCCGGTGTGCACTTAGAAACATCGAAATCATCGCTGCCTTCGATGAAAAGACCAAGACGACAAGCGTTCGCCGCGCCGTCCGCGATTTGGCGCTTGAATTTGGCGTCAGCTATCGATGGGTCGAGAAGATCGTGAATGGGAAAACGGGAGGCGGTATCTGATGAAAAGAACCTCACAGGAGGCTCAGAACGTTCGTGTATTCCAGATTTTCCGCGCTGGCAAGTATCCAACGCCATCCGGCATTGATTTGGATTTCTCCCGTTTGACAATCGACACCACGGCCGGCGTCTACGACCCAATCCGCTTTTGCGCGCCGTTGTATCTCGGCCATCCGAAAGATGCTGCGCCAACCTATGGCGATGTCACCAAGGTTTTCACCAAAGGCGATAACCTGTATTGCATGGCAGAGGTCTCAGATGACCTCATTTCAATGGTCCGCGCTGGTCACTACAAGCACGTTTCGGCGTCATTCTTTGGTCCGTTGTCACCGGGCAATCCAGTCCCAGGCGCATTCTATCTTCAGCATGTTGGCTTTCTTGGCGGGGTTCCTCCGGCAGTCAGGGGGATGGATCCACTTGCCTTCGCCGAGGGGCGGCGCGTGCCGGCCCGCGTTCCATTGGTGACGATTGCGTTTTGTGAATCGAGCCAGCGAAGGAGCCTAGATCGCCGCACCGTCTACGACGACGCGCGCCTCATTTCCGATCAGGTCCCAGACATTTCATTTACCGAGGCGCTGAGCCTCATGTCCCGATAACCCTTACAGGAGACCTTATGCGCTACAACGTCAAATCACCCATCTCACATGGCAATCATCAATCCGACCAACGGCGCTACGAGCCGGGTGAAATCATCGAGCTTTCGGAGGCGGATGCCACGCCGCTATTGAAGGTTGGAGCGATCGAACTGCATCAGCCGAAAACCATTGAGCTGGTGATCAATCCTATGTTCGACAAAGGAGCTTGATCATGTCAAAGATCGAACCGATTCAGACGAAATTGAAGGGTTTGTATAACCAAATCACCGGCGCCGCCAAAGAAGCCCAAGGGCAGATTGAAAGGCTTGATAGAGAAATAGCAGTCCGCTCGGATGAGCGCGAGCGCCTGATGCGTTTGCCATTGAGCAAGGAGGATTTCATCGCTCAGTTTCGCCGACAGGTAAAGGCTTCTGGTTCTCTGCACGCGATGTACCTGAAGCGCGACATTGGAAAGATGGACCTGACCATCAATTACGCGAAGCGCACCGATTCTGGTTTTGATTTTCTTCAGGCTGGGCGAGGCCAAGGAAATACGCCGATCAATCAGCTTTCTCTCTGCTATTTCTTCGAGGATCAGATCGTTGAAGGCGTGCAGCGGGTTGTGGACGACATCGATTGGCCAAAGGATGTCGCGATGTCCCTGGCGCAAATCGAAGAAGGTATCAAACACCTTGACGATGAAATCGAACAGCTTGAGTCCGAGCGCGCCGGCTATATCGATGTTCTTCAGTCCTACAAGATCATCAATTGAGGAACTAGATCATGAGCAATCCCATGCTTCTCAAGAACTTCATTGCCGAAGCCGCGATCACGCCTTATCGCTTGGTCAAGTTAGGGTCGGCAGACGGTAAAGCGATCACCGCCGCAGCGGCGACGGATATGATCATCGGTGCCTGTAACGAGGTCGGCCCGGCGATCGGCGAGCGTGTCGACGTCGTGGTTGTCGGCGTGGCCTATGTCGAGGCCGGTGCAGCCATTACACGCGGCAACTTTATTACATCCGACGCAAGCGGCCGAGCGGTGGTGCCGGCGCCAGCCGCTGGGGTGAACAACCGGTGCATTGGGGTCGCAATCGATTCCGCGACAGCGGCCGGAGACATCATTCCGGTGCTGTTGTCGCCGTGCATGATCCAAGGTTAAGCGCGGCCCTTTGCGGCGCGCTGGGCAATAACCGATGGGCGAGGCTGGCATAGCCCTTCAATGGTTGCCCGACCCATGCCAGAAACCAAGAAACCCCTCGATTATTCCCGTGATCGAGGGGTTTCTTCCATTTCAACAGGCGCAATTAAGTCACACACACTCGCCCGGAGTCGCGCACTTTTCCCACGGACAAATAATTACTGCTGCGCGGACAAATAATTACTGCAAGATGGACAAATAATTCCCGCGCTCCTACCAAAGGGAAGCCTGAAGACTGAGCGAGCAAATCTTCCAATTAATCAACAACAAACAGCCATTGGCCGGATACTCATGCGCTTGACTCGCCATGCACGTCGACGCTTCCCTTTACGAGAAACTTGACTCCTATTGGTATTAGACGAGAATACCAATAGGAGTCGGCGCAGATGTCCCGGCCGCACGAATATACGAGGCGTGTCATGCAACTGAGTGTCTTCCGCAAAGGCTTCAACTATTCGCAGGATGGGCAGGGAAACCGGCTGGTCTATCACCTTCAGGGCTGCAACATGCGCTGCGCCTGGTGCTCGAACCCGGAGGGGATGGCACGTAAAGGGACCTTGCTCGTCGATGCGGAAGGTTTGCGCGAAAGCGCTTGCCCGCATGGCGCGATCATCGGGAAGACGATCGACCGCACGCGTTGCGCGTCCTGCGCCACGCGCGAATGTCTGACCGTCAACCGCAACCAGAGCCTCCGCTGGTCAGCGACACCCTGTGATGTCGAAGCGCTGGTTAACGAAGCCAGGCGCAGCGCTCCACTGTATTTCGACGGCGGCGGCGTCACGCTCTCGGGTGGCGAAGTCACCGTCCAGTTCGCTGCGACAAAACGACTATTGCAGCGACTCAAGGAAGAAGGCATCCACACGACGATCGAGACCAATGGCGCGCATCGGCGACTGGGCGAACTGTTCCCGCTGGTCGACTGCCTCATCATCGACTTCAAGCACCACGACGACGCGCGGCTGCGCGAAGCCACGGGCGTCGGAATCGAACTCATCAAGCGTAGCGTGCGCAAGGCGCTGGCGGAACACCCGAACGTTCTGATCCGCATCCCGCTGATCGGCGGTTTCAACGATTCCACCGCCGACGCTGAACACTTCGCGGCCTTCTTCCGGCCACTCAATACCGCACGCACCCGCTTCGAATTCCTGAGCTACCACGAGTACGGCAAGGACAAATGGGCGAAATGCGGCCTGCCCTACCGGACGGAGAACGCCTTCGTCGGCGACGAAACCGTCGCGCAATTCCAATCCGTCTTCGCGGCCGCCGGCCTGCACGTCATTCACACCTGAGGGAGCAAGTTCATGGGCATTCATTCTGTATATAGCAACGCAGAGATCGGCGCGCTGGCCAAGGCGCGCTTCAAGGAAGAGCGTAGTCTGCAGCGCCTCGACGGCTGGTTCCGGGTAAAGGAAATCCGGCGCGAATGCGACGCGCTGTTCGCCGACCTGCCGCCCGCCTTGAAGACGGCGCGAACGATGCGCGAGGTGATCCGCCGCTTGCCGCTCTCGATCAGCGAGCACGCGATCTTCGCCGGCACGCAGGACGACGCCTTCGCCCGCTCGTACGCGCTGATCAACCCGACCTTCGAAGTCAATTCCTTCACCGGCTACTGCGACCCGACGGCGGTGTTCGGCGACATCGAGCCGAACGCGGAATTCAGCAAGAAACGCATCGACGACTTGCGCGAGTACGAAAAGACGCTACCCTTCACGCAAGCGCTGAACCACGCCTACACACTCGCCGGCAACGCCACCGAGGAAGCCGTGTTCTTCATCGAACAGGTCACCGGCCACCTGATTCCCGATTTCAAACCGGCGCTGGCCAAGGGCATTACCGGTCTCATCGCCGAGATCGACGCGAAAATCGGCAGCGCGACGCCGGCGAAGCGTTGCTATTACGAGGCGATGAAGGTCTCGCTCGAATCGATCGTGCTGCTCGCCGATCGCTATGCCGAACTCGCGCACACCCAACAGGCCGACGCGACCGGCCAGCGCAAGGCAGCACTCGCCGTACTTGAAGCCACCCTGCGCCACGTGCCACGCAACCCGGCGCGCAACCTGTACGAGGCGATCCAGTCCTTCCTGCTGCTCTGGCAGGTGATGTGCCTCGAACAATCGCCCAACCCGTTTGCCTTCTCGGTCGGCAACGCGGACCGCATCTTCGAGCCGTACCGCGCGACCGAGGACACCGACCGTGCGAGCAGCGCGGCGCTGTTCAAGCACTTCCTCACCTTCTTCAACGTCGGCGACCGCAGCTGGGCGATCTCGCAGAACGTGATGGTCGGCGGCAAAGCGCTCGACGGCTCGGACCTTACCAATCCGACGTCGTATGCCCTGCTCGACGCCTATTTCGACATGAACCTGCCGCAGCCGATCCTCTCGGCCAAGCTGCACGAGAACACGCCTTCGGCGCTCTACGAGGAATTGGGACGCTTCTACTTCTCGCCCGGCGTTCTCACGCCGTCGCTGTTCAACGACGACTCGCTGTTCGAAGTCCTCGCCGCCGCCGGCGTCACCGCCGAAGACCTCGAAAACTACTCGATCGCCGGGTGCCAGGAACCGCTGATCATGGGCAAGGACAACGGCAACACGACGAACAGCTGGCTGAACCTCGCCAAAATCCTCGAGCTCACGCTGCACGGCGGCATCTCTGCGATCTCAGGGAAACGACTCGGACTCGATCTCACAAACGCAAAAACGACTGGCCGCGCCACAGAACACCTGTTCAACATCCGCGAGCGCTTCTACGCGCACGTCGAGCATTTTGCCGACAAGATGGCCGCTGCCGCCAACGAGGCTTCGCGCGCCATCGGCCTGTTGCCGGTGCCTTTCCTGTCGACCTTCATGGGCGGCATGGAGACCGGCGTCGACATGCGCGACACCAACGAACAGGGCACGAAGTACAACGGTAGCGGCTGCCTGATCCACGGCCTGTCGATCGTTGCCGATTCCTTCGTCGCGATCGACCAGTTCCTGAAGGATCGCCCGCTCGAAGCGGAGCGCCTGCTGCGCGCGCTGAAGACCGACTTCAAGGACGACGAAGACCTGCGTCAGTACTTGCGCAGCTGCCCGAAGTTCGGCAACGCCGTCGAATCGGTCGACCGTGAAGCCAAGGCCGTTGCCGAGCGCATCAGCACGATGATCGCCGCCAAGCTCAACTATCTCGGCAATCCGTTCCGGCCCGACTGGAGCACGCCGTCAACGCACCTGCTCTACGGCCACTGGGTCGGCGCAACGCCGGACGGGCGGCAGGCGCGCGAGATGCTCGGTTACGGTCTCGACCCGCTGTACGGCGAGGCGCAATCCGGGCTCGGCCTGCGCGTCCTCTCCGGCGCGCGACTCCCGTACAAGATGATGAACGGCGGCTACGCCTCGCACTTCGGCATCAACCCCGGCCAGTTCCGCGGCAAGACGCTCGCCGACAAGGGCCTCGAGTTCCAGCGCAAGGTCGTCGCGCCGCTGTTCGCCAATGGCCCCGACGGCGAGCCCGGACCGTTTTACCTGTACGTCAACGTCACGACGCCGGACACGCTGCGCCAGGTACTCGCCAATCCCAAGGAACACGCGCCGAGCGGAATCTATATCATGCGCATCCACGGCACCTTTGTGAATTTCCTCGACCTGTCGCCTGAAATCCAGCAGGACATCATCAAGCGACTCGACCTGGACTCGACCGCCCTGAACTGACCGCATGATTTGCGAATGAAAGCCAGCGAGAAAGACCGCCTCTACCGCATCCTCGAAAACAAGATCTGCGAGCGGATTTTTCGCGGCGAGTACGCCGACGGCGAGAACCTGCCGCCTGAGCGCACGCTGGCCGAGAGCCTCGGCGTCAGCCGCGTCACCGTGCGCAAGGCGCTCGCCCTGCTCGAAGCCGACGGCATCATCCAGCGTGTACAGGGCAGCGGCAACCGCGTCGTCCTCTCGGTCGCCGGTTATCCCGGCACGACCGATCTGATCGCCGTCCTCGCGCACGCGCAGAACGTGTTTTTCGCCGAGTTCATCGACCACTTCCAGCGCACGGCGGAGCGCAGCGACTCGCTGGTCCTGTTCAAACAGGTGCCGGCCAGCGAGGCGCTCGAAGCGAGCCTGTTCAAGCTCTTCCAGAAGAACATCCGCAACGCAGTGATCTGGCTTGAGGACCAGCCAGTCGACATGGAAGCGATCCGCCGCCTGCGCGGCCTCGGCATGAACATGGTGTTTTTCGACGTCGTCACGCGCTCGCCGTACGCCGACGGTGTGCTGCTCGACAACCGGGACGCGATTGCCGCGCTTTACGGCGCGTTGCAGCGCCAAGGCGCCCGCCGTATTGGCTACGTCGGTTGGGACAACGCCGCCGTGCTCAGCGCGCACGAGCGCGAACAGGCCGCGAGCGAGCAGACACCGGCGCCCGCTTTCGTGCGCCGGATCGACTGGTGCGACAAGAATCGCCTCGGACAGATCGCCGAGACGATCGCCGGCGAGATCAAGTCGGCATCGACACCGCCTGACGCACTGCTCTGCGGCGACGGCGAAATCGGCGTGGCGATCCGCAGGGCCCTGATTTCGCGAAGACTCGACGCCATCCGCGTCGCCTCGCCTGACGAGTACCCTGAATCCCGGTCGCTGTCGATCACCGTCTATCGGCAGAACTTCGAGAAGCTGGCCGAGCAAACCTTCAACTGCCTGCTCGCGCAGAATCGCCCTGGCTGGACGGCGTCGGTGTATCCGATCCGCGGCGAGCTCGTTGAGCCAGCCGCAACAGACTGACTACTTCAACGCCGCCTGCATCAGCGTCGCCAGCGACGTCGTCGGACGGCCGATCAGCGTGCTGAGCTGGCGTTGATCGTCGAACAAGCCACCCTTCGACGCACCGACGTCCGAGTCGGCCAACAAGTCGGCAATCGGCTCCGGCAGACCGGCGCCGAGCAGCGCGGCCTTGTAGTCGGCCTCGGGCAGATTGACGTAGGGAGTTTGCTTGCCCGACTGGCGGCTTAGTTCGGCAGCGAACTCGGCGAGCGTATACGAATCATCGCCCGCCAACTCATAGACCTTGCCCGCCTGTGCCGGCGCTGTCAGTGCAACTGCGGCCGCTTCGGCATAGTCGGCACGCGCGGCGGAAGAAATACGCCCCTCGCCGGCGCTGCCGATGAAGGCGCCGTGTTGCAGCGCAGGTTGAACGCTCGCCAGGTAGTTCTCTGTATACCAACCGTTGCGCAGCAGCACGAAGGGTAGGCCGGACTCGCGCAGGTAGGCCTCGGTTGCCGTGTGTTCGGCGGACAGACCGAGCGGCGACGTGTCGGCATGCAGGATGCTGGTGTAGGCGAGCAGCGCGACGCCGGCTTGCTTCGCCGCGTCGATGGCGTTGCGATGCTGTGCCGCACGTTGACCGAGTTCGCTCGACGAGATCAGCAGCACCTTTTCGGCCCCCTGGAACGCAGCCACGAGGGAGGCCGGATCGGTGTAATCGGCCTGGCGAACCTGAACGCCCAAGGCGGCAAGATCGGATGCGCGTGCCGGATTGCGCACAGCGGCAACGATCTGGCTGGCCGGGACTTTGGTCAACAGGGATTGGATAACGAGTCGGCCGAGCTGGCCGGTGGCGCCGGTAATGACGATCATGGGGATGACTCCTGTGTGATGTGATGAACGAGCACGTACCGTATCGGATATACTAACTTTTCGTAAGTACGCACCTGGAGGTTAGTGCATGTCCGAAATATCTCCCGCGCCCAGCGACAGCCGGCGCATCCCGCTCTCCGAACATCTCATGCGCGGCAACCTGTTCGCCGCAGCTTGCCCGTCACGCGAAGTGCTGAAGCACGTAACCAGCCGCTGGGGCGTCCTGTTGCTCGTCGCGCTGATGGCCGGGACGCACCGCTTCAGCGACCTGCGGCGCAAGATCGGCGGTGTCAGCGAGAAGATGCTGGCGCAAACGCTGCAATGGCTGGAAGCCGACGGCTTCGTCCTGCGCGTGCAGTACCCGGTCGTTCCGCCGCACGTCGAGTATTCGCTGACGCCCCTCGGCGAGGAAGTCGCTTTGCGCGTGCGCGATCTTGCGGACTGGATTGAGGTGAAGTTGCCGGAGATCATGCAGGCGAAACCGCAAAACGACGCTGCGTCTCCCGCGAACGGTGCGGTTACGATGCATCGGCTTCGGTAGCGATGGAGGCCTGACTGTTGATGAGACGCTGGGTTCCGCGCCTGACGCGCGGGCGTACTTCTTCTTGTCTTGCCAAGAAGAAGAAGAAGAAGAAGTAGCCAAGAAGAAAGCGCGCCCACAGCGTCGCCCGGCTGCGCCGGGGTCTCTGCGCTGCTCAGCCGCAACGGGGGGCTGCGGAACTCGGGGCCATGCCCCTCAGACAGTCCTCGCCCTTTTTCCCGTTGCGCCCTGCGCTGCTCGACGACGCAAAGGGCTGATTGGAAACCGATCGAGTAGCAACCGTATGGCGCGTCAAACTCCGTTCGGTGTGCTTTACCCTCCCCCTCGTGCAGCGCCGAGCAACGGAGTGCGGCCGGGAGCAGTCGGCGAGGACTGTCTGAGGGCCGCAGGCCCGAGTTCCGCAGCCGCCCGGCCGTACGAGTAACGCAGGGCAGCCGGCATAGCCGGCCGCGTAATGCGGGGGTCGCCTTCTTTTTGGTGACTTTTTCTTGGCGACTCAAGAAAAAGTCACCCACCGTCAGGGCGGAACAAAGCCGTAGCTCTCCGAAGGCACTTCCTGCTGAGCGCGTGCCGGTATGAAGATCAGTTCCCGCGGCGCGTCGTATCGTCCAACCCGATACGCCCGACAAACGGTAACCGTAGCCCCGGACTGTTCAGGTCGACACCAAAGTTCAAACCAAGCAAATTGATCTCCACCCCTTCGCCCAAACCAACATTGACGCCAAGCAAACCAAAGAGCGTCGCCTGCACGCCGCTACCGGAAGACGAAACGCCGAGCGGATTGGTGATCGGGCGGTAGTCCTTGCCGATGGCGTTGGCCGGCAGATCAAGCTTGAGCGCCGGCACTTCGCGCCCGATGTGGGCTAGGAAGGTATTGCTGTTGGGGCCGGGATACACGCGGTAGGTGTCAGCGTAGGGATAGCTGGCGATCGCCGCTTCGATCTTGCCGATCATCGCATCGACGCCTTCACCGCGATGGTCAACGAGAAGTTGCGGCCGCTCCCCGTACCAGAGGCCGTCGGGCAGCGCGTAATTGCGCTGGACAACGTCCGGCGCGCGCCAGCCGACGACGTCGTAGCGCGTAAAGGCTGTCTCACTCGAACGCTTGACGATAATCCACGGATGCACCGCGACGTAGCGCCGCCAGCCGTAGGTCGGCGCAACGTAGACTTGGACGATCGCTGTGTCGCGCAACGCCACCGGGTCGGGCGCGATGCCGGCCGAGTGTTTCGGCGCCGTGCGCCAGCTGTAGTTCTTCGGACCGTCATCGGTGAGCGAGGCGTTGGCCACACTGAGCCCGAAGGACAGCGCGACCAATCCTGCGACGACCAACCCGAGCCGCGCCGTCCGTTTCATCACCGCTCCACGTCAGCGGCCGCCATCCAGCGGTTGCAGACCGATCGTACCGACCAGCGCGGCGCGATACTCGGGCGAGCCGGCGCGCACGCGTTCGGTTTGCGTCAGCGCACGCCGCTCGGCGATACCCAGCCGCGTCACGACACCGGCGTTGTCTGGCCGGTCGATGAACTCGTAGAGAGAAGCGACCGCGCGGGTCAGGCGTTTTTCGTCGGCGCGCTGCTTGGCGTCGAGCCGCTCGGCGTACCAGTCGCTAGCAAGCACACTCTCGCGCGTGAACATCGCGCGCAGCTCCGGCGAATCGAGGCCGAGACCGCTATCGCTGCGCCCCTTGGCCATGATCTCGAGCAGCGCCTTGAGCGGCGGACAGGCCAGCGAAATCGTGCCGTCGGCGAAGTAGGACTCAGCGACACGTTGATGCGTCGCGACGATGTTGGCCACGCCGTCAACGTAGATTTCCATGTCTTGCAGCTCCGGACGCAGCATTTCGTCGGTAAACACCGAGTGCGGATGCAAGAAAACGCGGCCGAAGTAGCGGCTGGTGAAACGCGCCGTGACCCGATAGCCCAAGCGGCTGGCGAGCACCGGCTTGCCGTTGTACTCGAAGTCCTCGACACGCTCCAGCGCACCTTCGGCGATCAGGCGCTTCGCATCGCGCTCCTCCGGACTCATGCGCGCGAAGATCTCCGGCACCAGCAGGCTGATGTCGTGATCGACACGCACGTTCGGCCCGACGTAGCCGGCGGCCGACAGCCAGCCGTCGTGCCCCGTGAGCGCGAGCGAGACGAAGGCGGCGTTGAGGTCGATGATCGCCGGCAGCATGTTGAACGGCCCCTTGGTCAGGGCGCCTTCCGAACCCGCACCAGTCGTCGACGGCGATTTGCCGGTCATCGAACTGATGTACTCCATGAAGAGCTCGGGCAACTCCATGTAGTGCAGCGGGTTGAACGGGCATAGCGGGCGGATGCCCTCTTCCGGCGGGTTGTTGCGCCGTCCGGTGGCAACCACGTGCACCGGCGTGATCAGCGGCTCGCTGCTCGGCTGACGGCGGAAGAGACGCATTGCGAGCTCGGCTGACGCCGTTTCCTTCGGGTTGGCGATGTCGGTACGCAGCTGCAGGTAACGCGGATTCTTCGTCGGCTTGCCGTCCACGATGCGCGGATGCGCGGAAGAGACGAAGTACTTCGGCGAGGCATCGTCCGGCGCATCGGCGGCGGCCTGGATCAGACGCTGCATCGGCGCCGTGAAGGCGTTGAAGCCGATCGCGTCATCGACCAGTTCGCGCGCATCGGCGGCAACGAGCGGGGCGAAGTTCGACATGAACGAGTTCGGCAGTGCGATATCGGCTTCCGCCTGGCCGTCGTAGCCGCGATGGATGGCGTCATCGGGCCGCTGGAACAAATAACGCTCGCAGTTCTTCGCGTACTTTTGCGACAGCTCGCCGGGTTTTCCGCTGACAACACCGGCCGGGACGACGACGCTGGCCGTGATGTCGTCCTCGGTCTGCACCTTGATCGCCGGATGGAAATCGTGACGCAGACCGAATACGCGCCACGAGTTGTCCTTGCCGAAGCCGATACGCAGCGTGTTGACGATCAGCTTGCGGCCGTCGAGCTTGAGCGAATACCCCTGCCGCCCGTTGATCACGTCGACCGAGTAGTGCTTGCGCCAATCGTTGCCCCACTCGGGGCGATGGAAGCGCTTGACGACGAACACCAGCTCCTTGACGTGCTGCGGAATCGAGCGCAGCCACTCGTTGTACTCGTCGTTGTATTCGCGCGACGAGGGCGTGAGCAACTTGATGACGCTACCCATCGAACGCTCGGGACTCAGAATCAAGCGGTGGTCGCTGCCATTCTTCGCCGGGTCGCGGAAACGGTCCGAGAAGTCGCGCGCCAGGATGGCGGCAACCGCGTCCATGTCGCTGTCGATATCCGGCACATAGACATAGCCTTCAAGGATCGCGTCGGACAGCGCCTTGGAGATTTCCGACTTGCCGCCGCCCGACACCGTCGCCGGTTTGTGGCAATCCGTCACGTCGGCTGAGGTGCCGACGAGGTTCCATTGCCGGCGATCGGTGCGCGACGGCTCCATCTGCATACGGTAGCCGTTCGGGCCCATATAGGTCTTGCCGGCGAGCATCTTGATCGACGCCGTGCTGCCGTCGGCCTTCGTCCACGACACGGTCTGCGTGCGCAAGCTGTAGGTGGACTTGGCGGGCACCAGCACGATGTGCGGGTTCTGCACATCCAAGGCGTGCCCTTCGGATTGCGCAATAAAGCGCTCGGCATCGCGCTTCAACACGTCGTCGAGCGAGTACGCATCGCCCGCCGTCAGATCGGTGTATTCCTGCCCTTCGTTGTAGCTCGGGAAGACGAGCGCGCCACCAGCATGCTCTTCCTCGGCAAAGCCGTAGAGGTTGGCCGAGTAGCTGATTTGCGTCTTCACTTCCTTCTTGCAGTAGCCGAAGTAGTTATCGGCGATCAGCGTTACGACCACGCCGCGCGCGTCGCGGGCGCACAGTTTGAAGGCATTGCCGCCGTTGTAGAGCTCGCTCTCGCTCTTGTAGCACATGCCGTCGCGGCGCTGCCGTTCAGTCGCCGCATCCCAGTGCGGCAGTCCGAGCAGGTGCTTGGGCACGCCGACGAGATGCGGGGCGAGGATCACACAACCGGTGTGCCCGGTCCAACTGTCCGGATCGAGCGAGGCATCGTGTTCCGGCAGGTAGGGATCGCCGCCGTTGCCGAAGATCGACTCGACGAAATCGAGATTGGCGACCAGGGAACCGGGGACGAAGAAGCGCGTTTCCATGCGCTTTTCGGAGATGAAGCCAGGCACACCCGGCACGACCAGCGGACGGAGTTGCAGCGAGACGTAGCATGCCGCCGGCACCGGCTCGTTGGCCGTAAACGGCAGCTGCATCGACTCGGCCGGCGGGTTGAGCGCCAGCGCGAGCAGTCGCGAGAATGTGAGCTTCGGCACCGCGAGCTTGTCGTCCGGAACCGGCAAGCCTCCTTCGACGAGGTGAAAGACGCCGGCCGTCGTACGCCGGTCGCTAGCCGGGTTATGCAGCACGCCGTTACGCAAGCGATAGCTGGAGAGCAGCGGCGACTTGAAGTAGTCGCCGTTCGCCGGCAGCGACAGGCCACGCGCCAGACCCGGCTGATCGAGGACGAGCGTGCGGCGCGGCAGCTGCGGCGCCGGGCCGACCTCGGCCAGATAGTCGATCAGGAAGTTCTGGATACGCTGGTCGACCGGACACAGGCGGTCGGCCAAACGGCGATTCGCCTCGCGCTGGCGCGCCAGGATCGGCTCCATCAGGCCCGTGACCGCAGCAGCGCCGGCGTCGGTAGCGAGCGGCAGGCCGAGCAAGGCCAGGCGCAGGTTGATCGCGGCATTGAGATCCTGGGAAGCGATGACTGGAGGGGCGGAGCGGTCTGAAGAATTCATGGTCGACTCGATAGGTGGTTGGAAGCAGGAAAAACACAGTGACACGTTGCGCAACTCAGCGTAGCCGGGTGCGATGCAAAATCAACTCTGAGCAACCCGACACCCCGCGGCAAGCACCAGTCATGATGACTGGAAGTAGTGACGGAACTGTGACCGTCGAAGCCGGCGTAAGTTTGCGACAAACCATGATTATCGGATAGTTGGACTATTAAATATAATTAAACAAATTTTGACACAATATATAGTCGGACTTATATGCCACGCAGACGAATCACCTTTCGCCAGCTCGAAACCTTCAGCACCGTCGCCCGCCTCAACAGCTTCACCAAGGCGGCCGAGGAGTTGCATCTAACGCAGCCGGCCGTATCGATCCAGATTCGCCAGATCAGCGAGACGATCGGCCTGCCTCTTTTTGAACAGAACGGGCGCGAGATGGCGCTGACCTCGGCCGGCAACGAGCTGCTGTCCACCGTTCGCCGCCTCGACGACGTGTGGAACCGCTTCGAATCGGCGATCGACGGGCTGAAAGGCTTGAAGCGCGGCAAGCTGCGCATCGGTCTCGAAATGACCTCAAAGTACTTTCTGCCGCGCATGCTCGGCGCCTTCTGCCAACGCTACCCGGAAATCGCCATCGAGCTGGAGATTGCCAACCGCGAGAAGATCGTCGCCCGCCTGCGCGACAACGAGGATGACCTGTACGTCATGTCGCACACGCCGGACGACATGGACCTCGTCATCGAGCCCTTCCTGAGCAACGAATACGTCGTCGTCGCGCCGAGAGCACATCGGGCCGTCGGCCGACGTCTGACGCTGCGCGAACTGACCGATGAATCGTTCCTGCTGCGCGAAGTCGGCTCCGGTTCGCGCCATATCGTCGACGAACACATGCAGGCGAGCGGCGTGCATCTCAAGGTCCGTCTCTCGTTGGCCAGCAACGAGGCGATCCGCGAACTCGTCGCCAGCGGCATGGGCCTCGCCGTGCTCTCGCGCCACGCACTCGGAGAGAACCCGGAGCGCGACGGGCTCGCCATCCTCGACGTCGAGGGCTTCCCGCTCAAGCAACCGTGGAGCGTCGTGCACCTGCGCAACAAGGTGCTTTCGCTGCCGGCGCAGGCGTTTCTCGATGAACTGCTGAACAGCGAACCGACCACACCCGACCCACTCCCGGAGTAACGCGCGCGGCAGGAAACGGCTTCTCTACCAGCGGAACGCCGGCGCAACGTAATGCGGCAAGGCCCCCGCATCGCCAACGATGCGGCGCATGGTCACCGTGAGTTCTTCCGGACTCGCCTCGCTCGGCAGCTCAGCGGCATGCACCCCGTTCAGCACGAGTAAGGTATCGATCCCCGCCGCGGCGCCACCGGCCACATCGTGATGCAGCGAATCGCCAATACCGAGCGCGCGTCCCGCAGCCAGCGTCAGGCAATGTGCGTAGATCTCCCGGTGCGGCTTGCCGGCATACTTGACGACTCCGCCCAGTGCCGCATAACGCGCGGCAATCGCGCCGGCGCCGGGCTTCAGCCCGTTCGGCGTAATGCGCGCGAGGTCGGGATTGGCACAGATGAGAGGCAAACCGCGCCGGACACCCGCATCGATCATCCGCTCGTAGTCCGCCGCAGGTCGCGAATCGTCGATGCCGCTGAGCAGAATGAAGTCGGCCGTGTCGAGCGTAGCCAATGTGACCGGCAAGCCGTCGGCAAGGCGGGCGTCGGCATCGCTGGCGAACAACGCGCAACGCTTGCCGACCAGCGTGCGGCAAAACCCCTCGCCCGCTGCCAGCATCCGCCAGACGATTTCGCCGGACGTCACCAAGTGCGAATAACAGGCCGCCGAAATCCCAAGCCGGTGCAGGCGCCGCTCGCTTTCCGCCGCGCGCCGGCCACTGTTGCTTATCAGGATCACCGTCTTCCCGGCAGCAACGAGCCGACACAGGCAATCGACGGCGCCGACGTAAGGCGCCTGCCCGTCGTGCAGCACACCCCACTGGTCGACCAGGAAGACATCGTAGCGATCGGCCACCGGTGCGATGCCGGCGCAAAATTCAACACTCATTGGATTCCCGTCATTTCACAGCCTCTTCGGCGCTTCGACACTCCGGTACACGAACTGTTCTGGCGCGGCGACACAAGCGCGTTTTCTGTCCTACCAACTGCCCCCGCGTCAGGGCAACGGCGCACGGCCAGCGGCCGCCGAGGCAGAAGCCCTGAAGAACGAAGCGAGCACGCTGAACCTTGCACTCGAACGCTTCAACACCTGACGACGGCCGAAACGCCCCCAGGCGTCGCCGGCGCGGCGTTCTTCCATGCGCAACCCATTTCTGCAGCACCGACGTACGACTGTCCGCCTCAGCCGATCATCGACAGTTACCCGTTCGTTAATTTGGTCACAGACCGGCTCCCGACACAGCGATATTCTGAGGTACCAAAACGCAGCCCAGGCCGGCGCCCGACCCGCTCAGTCAGAAGAAGGGGAATGTCATGCGGAAAACCGTACGAAAGATAGTGCTCACGTCAATTTTGCTTGCCGTATGTGGCGCTACGTCGGCCATCCCGATCACCGACCGCATTGACCCCTCCCAGATGCCGACGATCACGGCGGGCTCGCCGCACATCTTCACGCACGACATCACGAACGGCCTCGACGCCTTCGTCGTCGGCTTTGACACGATCACGTCGGCCGTCCTCAGTATCCACCTCATCGACAACCTGACCAAAGGCAACGAGGAGTTCAGCTTCACAATCGGTAGCGGCGATTCAAAGCAAACCTTCCCGGGCATGAATCTGAACAACGGGGCACTCGGCGACTGGTACTACGTTTCGCTTGGTGACGCACTGATCGACCTCATCGTCGATGGCAGGCTCAGGGTCGAACTAACAGCGGCGTCAGGCAGCTATGAGTTCGCAGATTCGACCCTGACCGCTGAAGTCACCCGTGGAGTGGTTGCTCAACCCGCACCGGCATCGATCCCCGAGCCTGGCAGCCTGCTTCTTCTTGGTGCCGGTCTGGTTGGACTCGGCATGACCGGGCGCAACGTGCTGGCGAGGCGCAAGCCGCGCTGACCTGACCGCGCGCAACCCTCCGGTTGTCTCAAGCGGGAGGCTTGACGCCATCACCGCCTGCCGGCGTATGGAGCACCTTCGGCACAGGCTGCGGCGGCATCGCCGTTTTCCCTCTGCTAGACTGCGGTCATCCCTCACCATCGCGCGTCAACGCAAGCCATGGACCGAGCTTTGCTGCCCACGTCGTTTCGTGGAAGGCTGGCGCTGCTTTTCAGCCTGATGTCGCTACTCGTCGGCCTGCCCGCCTATCTGTACATCAGCTCGGTACACCGCGCGCAACTCATCAACGACCAAAGCGACAGCCTGCAGGCGCTGGCCAAGGCGACAGCAACCGTTTTTGCGCAGAATCTCCTTGAGCGGCGCCGCGACATCGACCTGTTGTCGCGCACGCCGTTGTACCGCGACGCGCCGCTCGACAGTCCCGAATTCCCGGCCAGCCTGGAGCGCTTGCAGTCGGCCTATCCCGACTACTCGTGGATTGGTCTGGCCGATACCCATGGAATCGTCCGCGCAGCTTCGTCGGGACATCTGCAAGGGGTCGATGTTTCCAAGCGACCGTGGTATGCCGGTGGGCGCAGCGGCATCTTCGCCGGCGATCTGCACGAGGCGCTCCTGCTCGCCAACTTGCTGGAAAAGCCCGACGGCGGCCAGCCGCTCCGTTTCATCGACCTCGCGGCGCCCATTTACGACCGCGATGGCCAATTGCGTGGCGTGCTCGGCGCCCACATCCATTGGCGCTGGGCGAGCAGCGTCATGGACGTGGTTCGGCCGCCAAAGGCCGGCGAGACCGGGCTGGAGATGCTCGTCATCAACAAGGACGACCACATCATTTTTCCGGAGCGAGAAGACCTCCGGCAGCCTTTGCCGCCGGCGCTATCCGGAGCAAACAGCGCTACCGACGGTTTCATCGCGTGGAGTGATGGCAAGACCTACTTGACCGCAGTCGCGGCAATCAACGAACCGGTTGCCGCGACGCCGCTCCACTGGCGTATCGTCGTACGCCAACCCGAGTCCGTGGTTCTGGCCGGCGTGACCGGCCTGCAACGCGCCGTCCTCGCCATCTCGGTCGCGGCGGCGAGCACCTTTCTGCTCCTCACCTGGGCGATCGCCGGCGGCATCAGTCGCCCTCTGGAGAAGCTCACTGAGCATGCGCGGCGCCTGGAGGCGGGCGATGAAAACGTCGCCTTCGACCTCTCAGGGGGTAGCTCGGAACTTCGCCGGCTGGCCAAAGCGTTGCAGCGAATGGCGGGCAGGCTTCTGGATGCAAAACACACGCTGGAGGCCAAGGTCACCGAGCGTACGCTTGCCTTGCAGCAGCTTAACGAACACCTCGAAAACCTGGCGCGTACCGACACGCTGACACAGATCTCGAACCGTCTGGCCGGCAACGAGCGGCTGACGCTGGAGTTCTCGCGCTTCAAGCGCAGCGGCAACGCCTACACCGTCCTCATCATGGACATCGATTTCTTCAAACGGGTCAATGACACCTACGGCCATCCGACTGGCGACACGGTATTGCGCCACGTCGCCGCGCTCATCAGCCGCTCCGTGCGGCGCACCGACTTCGTCGCCCGCATCGGTGGCGAGGAGTTCATGGTGCTGTTGCCGATGACGCCGCTCGCCGAAGGCCTGCACGTTGCCGAACAAATCCGTGCGGCGGTTGCCACCCATCCGGTCGAGCCGGTCGGTGCACTGTCAATCAGCATCGGTGCAGCGACCGTAACTCACGATGACGACGAGGCCGATGCGACCGTACGGCGCGCCGACAAGTGCCTGTACTGGGCAAAAAGCGAGGGGCGTAACCGGGTCATTGGCGAGGCTCAGGACGACGCCGAACTCGCCGCCCCGGCAATGGCGCGCTCCGACAATCAGTAGCGAGCTTCGCTGCGACGATACTGCGCCTGCCAGTTCGGCCTGCTCGTCGACGCGCTACGCGCGCCGTGGTAGCCGAGGTTCCAGCAATCGGCGACGAGCGCGATCAACGCCGTCTCTTCATGCGCGAGAATGCCGTCGGCGTTGATGATTTCCTGCATCAGACATAGCGCCTGCCGGCGCAGCACCGGATCGTCGACTTCCTTGAGCAGTCCGCGGATGCAATCCTCGGTCAGGTCGTACCGGCCGGATGCCTTGCGATTGCCGCAGACGAGCAGGTCGTCGCAGAACTCATCAACAATCTGTTCGAAGCGGCAGGGGTCGATCCCCATCCGGAAACAACATGGGCTGTTCTTGAACGCGTCAAGCTCTCCCGGATCGATGGCGCCGTCCGCGAGAAGCGCCAGTGCAACCACCCGGGTCAAGGCCTCAGGGCTGTCCGTTGGATAGTGCCGCATGGAGACCTCCTTTCAGCACGTTAAGTAATGCCAACCTCCTGTCTCGAAGGGACTGCGATCATTATCACGCCGCAGAAAAATAAGCACCAATTAAAGAACAACAGACACACATTTGCAAAAGCTTATACAAGAGGCGCACAAGCCCCTTCGCATCGCTGTGCTCATTCGATCGGCGGCACGTCCTCGGCCCGCCCCCAATACGCGGCAGTCCGTATGTGGTCGACCGGCTGCGTATCGCGCATGCCCGCAATCCCGAGCGCTTCATCCAGAACTTCGGCCGAAGCAAACGGTGGCGGCGGGGACATTCTCCGATCGAGGCCGTTCAGGAATCGATGGCGGCGGTCAAAACCGCTTCTGCGGTCATGAATGATCTCCATGGCAAACCTCCTCCAGCGACAGGACGTCACTGTACGTTTTCAATGTGAATTGGGACATAGACGTTTCTTCCGGGTTCTCCGGGCCGATCAGGCGGTCGACGAACTTCACCGGTCCGAAGCAGTCTGACGTTGGTCTGGGCCGCATGGCTCGGCACTGGCGTTTGGAGGCATTCATGGAACGACCCGTACACACCTTGAGCAACCTGTTTGCCCAGCTTGGACGCCCGAGTGACGATGCAGCGATTCAGCAGTTCATTGCAACTTACCGCCCTCTACCCGGCTCCGTGCGATTGCACGAGGCCGCTTGCTGGACGCCGGCGCAGGCCGCTTTTCTGTGCGAAGCAATCCTCGACGACTCGGATTGGGCCGAGGTGGTCGATGATCTGAATTCCAAGCTGCACGCCCCGAACTAGCCGGACAACTGCCGTGACTCGGCCGGAGAAGGATTCGCTCGGCGTCATCGACGTACCGGACGACCATTACTGGGGCGCACAGACGCAGCGCTCGCTCGAACACTTCGCGATCTCCACCGAGCGCATGCCCTACGAGTTGGTCCGGGCGCTCGCGTTGCTCAAGTCAATCTGCGCGACGGTCAATCTCGAACTTGGCCTGCTTGCCGAACGCAAGGCACGGGCGATCATCGCCGTCGCCGAAAGTGTTGCCGCAGGGCGGCACGCCGAGGATTTTCCACTGTCGGTCTGGCAAACCGGATCGGGCACGCAGACCAACATGAACATGAACGAGGTGCTGGCCAATCGCGCCACGGAACACCTTGGTGGACAGCGCGGTACGGCGCGCATCATTCATCCCAACGACGATGTGAATCTGGGTCAGTCATCGAACGACGTTTTCCCCACCGCCATGCACCTGGCTGCTGCTGTCGGCGTCACGCGCGACGTGCTGCCGGCGGTAGCCGCACTGGCCACCGCGCTCGAGGCAAAGGCCACCGCCTTCGCCGACATCATCAAGATCGGCCGCACCCACCTCCAGGACGCGACGCCGCTTTCACTGGGCCAGGAATTCTCCGGCTACGTTGCTCAACTCCGGCACGCCGAGGCCCTGATCGCCGCCAGCCTGGCGTCGATCTACCCCTTGGCCATCGGCGGGACGGCGGTCGGGACGGGGCTGAATACGCATCCGGACTTCGGTCCGCGAGTCGCGGCCGGTGTCGCGTCGCGAACAGGGCTTCCGTTCACCAGCGCCGACAACAAGTTCGCCGCGCTGGCGGCGCACGACGGCCTGGTTGCCGCGCACGGCGCCCTGAAGACGCTGGCGGTTGCGCTCGTGAAGGTCGCCAACGATATCCGCTGGCTGGCCTCCGGGCCGCGCTGTGGGCTGGGCGAGTTGAGTCTGCCCGAAAACGAGCCCGGCAGCTCGATCATGCCGGGCAAGGTGAATCCGACCCAATGCGAGGCGATGACCATGCTCTGCTATCAGGTCATCGCCAATGATCTGGCGATCTCCCTGGGCGGCGCAGCGGGCAATTTCGAGCTGAATGTCTTCAAGCCACTGATCGCCCACAACTTCCTGCAAAGCGTCCGTCTGCTCGCGGACGGCATGGCGAGCTTCGAGCGGCATTGCGTTCGGGGAATCACGCCCAACCTCGAGCGAATCTCGGAGCTGCTCGACAAGTCCCTGATGCTGGCGACCGCGCTGACCCCGCACATCGGCTACGACAAGGCCGTCGAAATCGCCAAGCACGCCAGTACCAACAACTGCACCTTGAAGCAGGCCGCCGTCCGCCTGGGTTATGTCGACGAAGAACAATTCGACGCCTGGGTCAGTGCGACCGAGATGATTCGCCCCAGCCGCTGAAACGTCTTCACAATCGCCGATGAACCGTGCGCCGCCTGTCCCGGTCAAAGCCCGTGTGAAGAAACGAATTCTCGTTCTGTCGGATTGGTTGAAAGGAGACAGCAATGCGTATTCAGCACGAGTATCGAACCGGCGTCGATCGACGGAGCCAGGATGTGATTGCGCTCGCACCGCTTGGCGTCGATCGGCGATGGACCAAGGACCAGCGCTCGTATGTCATCGACGAAGACGATATCGACAACGGCGCCACGCCTCGAGAGGAAACCTACTGGGAAACGCTGTTCAATATTCCCTCGGAAGACTGTCGATAGAGCAGGCGGGCTACTCCTGGACACACGCAAGCATTAACCAGCGCCCGCCGAGCAGAACCAGATCTTGTTGCCCTCGCTGTCGAGAAACGCGCCGATGTGGTCGTTTGCCGGCGGGTACGGGCGGACCGGATCGCTGATCGTCACGCCGCGCGCCAGTAGTTCCTTCTCCGTTTGCAGCGCGTGTTCGACGCCAACGGTCAGCCGCGGATTGAGTTCGTCGCTGGGCCGGGCGTACCAGCCGTCGGCAACGGGCTTGAGCATGATCGCGACGTCGCCGAGAGCAAAGCCGATTCTTTCACCGTACTCCATGGCCGGCGGCCAACCCAGCGTTTCGCCATAAAAGCGTTCTGCGCGCGCCAGGTCATTCACCGCCAGGGCGACGACCTTGAGTCGCAGGAATCCGAGTGGATTGCTCATCTTGACCTCCTGACTTCAGGAATCCGCGTATCCGGACTATTGGAGTTCCTGGGGATTCAGGCGTTCCCAGATCGTCACCTCGGACAGTGTGTGCTGGAACTTGCGCCGCGTTTCGCGGATGACGAAAGGCACCGACACCGGCTCGCCACGCAGGCGGAAATGCTTGCCGAGGATCGCCTTCAGGCCGTCGAGCGTGGTGAAGTTCTCGCCGTCCTTCTTGAAGCCGCCGATCCATTCCTCGCGCTTGGTGTGCTCCGCCAGCCAGGTGTAGGGCGAGGCGATCAGCAGCAGGCCGCCGGGATTGAGCCGCTCATGTACCGATTCGAGGAACCTGGCCGGGCTGTACAGGCGGTCGATCAGGTTGGCGGCTAGGATCAGGTCGTAGCCGGCAAAAACCGGCTTCAGGTTGCACGCGTCGCCCTGGAAGAACTCGACCTTTGAGGCAACGCGGTCGAGCCCAAGTTCGGCCAGGCTGCGTTCCTTGTAGGCGACGAGTTCGCCTTCCTCGACGAGCGTATAGCGCAGCCGGCCGGTTTCGGCGAGTTGCACACCGAGGCGGATGAAGTGCGTCGAGAAGTCGATGCCGGTGACCTGCGCGAAGTGGCGCGCCAGCTCGAAGGAGGCGCGGCCGGCGGCGCAGCCGAGGTCGAGCGCCTTCACGGCCGGCCGCTCGCCCATCGCGGTGATCGCCAGCTCGGCCAGCGCGCGCGGGAAGTTCGGCACGCCGAAATATTCGTCGCCGTAGTGGAACTCGGCGTATTCGGAAACCAGCTGGTCCGTCTCGTAGCGCGAGGCCGGCGCGTCGATCGGCGCGTCGCTGACCACGTAGCGGAATCCGGCGTGCTGGAAGAAGTGGCGGCGGAAGGCGTAGCGTGATTCGATCAGCGCTTCGTTGCCACAGGATATCCACGACCCACCCTTGATCAGGTTGTGCCGCCCGTCGAAGGTCGGCGCGGTGAAGTCGTCGTAAATCGGGTGCGTCTGGAAACCCTCGAACGGGTAGGTCGGCGTCTCGGTCCACTGCCAGACGTTGCCGATGACGTCGAAGAACGGGCCGTGCGCAAAGGTGGTCACCGGGCAGGACGACGCATCGTGGTCAAGCTGCAAGTTCGCGGGCACGATCGCTTCGTCCAGGCGGCTGGCAACACCCGCAAAGCGACACAGTGCGTGCCACTCGTCCTCGCTCGGCAAGCGCACGGGCTGGCCGCTGACGCGTGCTTTCCACTGGCAGAACGCCTTGGCCTCGTGATAGTTCGTCTCCACCGGCCAGTCCCACGGCATCGGCACTTCTTCCAGCATCAGGCGCAAGCGCCAGTCGGCACCGTCCTTGACCCAGAAGGTCGGATACTCCGCCTGCGCGAACGACTTCCAAGCCGCGCCCTCCTCCTGCCACAACGACTCATCGCCATACCCCCCGGCCTCAACGAAAGCCAGAAACTCTTGGTTGGTGACCAGATAACGGCTGGCCTCGAACGGCGCGACCGTGGCGTCGTGCTGGCCGAACTCGTTGTCCCAGCCGTAGACCCACGGCTCGTCGAGTTCCCGCCCCAGGCGAACCTCAGTCGACGGAACGGCAACCAGCTCGTTGACCGGCGCCACACCGGACGTCCGACACGGCGTCCAAGCCGCATGCGGCCGCACGTAGCGCAGCTGATGCTGGCGGATGAGCACCGACGACGTTTCGAGATGGATGCGCTCGTGCTCGACGCCCATCAGGATGATCCACCACGGGTGGTTCCAGCCGATCGGCAACAGCAACGGCAGCGTCTCGATCAGCCGGCTGACGGTCGCGCGCACCTTCCGGCGGTAGTCCTTCACTGCGGCGACGCCGGGCCAGTCGTAGCGCGCGTCGTTGAGATCGTCCCAGCTCATCTCATCCACGCCGATGGCGAACATCGACTCGAACGCCGGGTTGATGCGCTGCTCGACCAACCCGGCCAGCAGCAGCTTGTTGATGAAGAAGGTGGCGGTGTGGCCGAAGTAGAAGATCAGTGGGTGACGCAGCGAAATGGGCTTTTTGACGTAGGCCTCGTCGCAGGTCAGCACTTCAAACAACTGCTCGTAGCGGTCGAAAGTCGACTGGAAATAGCGGAGGATCTCGCCCCGTTTTTGCTCGCTGTCATCGCCCGCCAGCAAGGGTGTTCTTGGGAAAACGGCATTCTGCATACGGACTCCGGTCGCGTTCATTGATGCATGGCATCCCCGTCTCGACAAGCTGTTGATCGCCAGCAGCCCGCCGGTCGTCTGCTTAGTCGCGTGCGCCGCGTTTGCGTTCAATGAAACAGCGATTCGTGGGGACTACTGGGATTTAAGCCCCAGGTGACCCGAACTCAATTTAGCGGTGACACTCCTCGCTGATGGCGTTCAGCGCAACTGCTCCAGCAACGCCGCAGCATTTTGCGACTGATACTGATTCCACTGCAGCGCGTTCAGGATCGATCGTTGCTCGTCGCGAATCCTGGACTGCTCGCGCTCGAAGTCGCGGTAAAGGCGCTGAGGGTCATCTTTCTTGTCATGCAAACCAAGGCGTTTGTCGAATTCGCGACGATTGCGCCGCAGACGCTCCTCCAGCGCATCGTAGCGGTTCTGGAGCCGGCCGATTTCCACGTTGAAGCTGTAAATATCAAACCCGATACGATGGCGGCGGCGAAACTCTGGATCGATGGCCGGAGGGCAAACGCCCTCGTAGGCCTCGCCGCGCAACCCGACCTGCGGCGCGTTGCGAAGGTCGCAATAGCTCTGCAGGCCCTGCTCGCGTCCGGCCAGGTAAGCGTTGGGATTGGCCACTACGCCGGCCTCTTCGCAGTCGAGGCGCCGCTCGTTGAAGAAGGTCAAAGTCTTTCCTGCCAACCCGTCAGTCAGCCCGATCTCGTGCCAGTCAGCGACCCGACACTCCTTCGGACTCATCGTCGCGCACGAAACGAGCCCCAAGCAAATGAGGCTGAGGCCAATCCAGGCGCGGAATGAACGCATGAGTTCTCCATAAGTTGTTGAAGCCGCTTTAGCGGTTGGCCATTCTAGCCTGCGTGGAGCGCCAAACCCCTCGGGCAAGTGCGAAGCGTAGCGCCCCAGCATGCTATACGCGAGGCAGGGCCCGCGATGAACTCCATTACCCGCAATGCTCGACAAGCGCCGCCATGAAACGAGGACGCCGGATTATTGGAACTATTCCCTGCCCTCGCTGCCTTGAATCGTGACCGCGCGTCACCCAATATTGATAACGACATCCACCCGCTCACACCCGACCATGCCCACCAACGACAAAGACCTCCCGCTCCGTGAAGATACCCGCCTGCTCGGCCGCCTGCTCGGCGACACCGTGCGCGAACAGGAGGGCGACGACATCTTCGCCGCCGTCGAACGCATCCGGCAGACCTCCGTCGAGCTGAACCAGAATCCGGCACGCGAACTCGACCCGGCGGCGCGCGCTGAACTCGAAGCGGTGCTCGATGAACTGCCGCGTGACACGATGATTTCGGTCGTCCGCGCCTTCAGCTACTTCCTGCATCTCGCCAATATCGCCGAGGACCAGCACCACATTCGGCGCCGGCGCTACCACGCGCGGGCCGGCTCCGCGCCGCGCGACGGCACGCTGCAAAAGGCGCTCGACCGCATCCAGGCAGCCGGCTTACCGACGGCAAAGCTGCACGACTTTTTCGACCACGCGCTCGTTTCGCCGGTGCTCACCGCGCACCCGACCGAGGTTTCGCGCAAGTGCATCCTGCAATGTCAGCACGAGATCGCCGGACTGCTCGACCAGCGCGACCGCCTGCAGCTGACGCCCGAAGAGGCAGAGGAAAACGACCTCGCGCTGCGCCGCGCCGTGCTCCGCCTGTGGCGCACACGCATGCTGCGCCCGACCCGGCTGGCCGTCGTCGACGAGATCAAGAACGGCATCAGCTTCTACGACGACACCTTTTTCGCCGAGCTGCCGCGCCTCTACGGCCAGTTGCAGGAGGCGCTGACAAAGCGCTTCCCCGGCGAAGACTGGAAACTGCCGCCCTTTTTCCGAGTCGGCAGCTGGATCGGCGGCGACCGCGACGGCAACCCCTTCGTCACGGCCGACGTGCTGAAGACGGCGCTGCATCTGCAATCGACCGCCGCGCTCGACTTCTATCTCACCGAAATACACACGCTGGGCGCCGAGCTACCGCTCTCGCACTTCCTGCATCCGGTATCGCCCGCCATGGCCGAACTCGCCGCGCGTTCGCCCGACGCTTCGCCGCATCGTGCCGACGAACCGTACCGGCGTGCGCTGACCGGCATCTACGCCCGCCTCGAAGCCACCGCCAAGGCGCTCGGCCAGCACGCCGCGCTGCGCCACGCGGTCGGCGACGCCCCGCCCTACGCCTCGGCCGACGAGCTCTACGGCGACCTCGCGCTGATCGCCGAATCACTCGCGCAGCAAGGCGCGACGCTGATTACCAGCGGCCGCTTGCAACGCCTGCTGCGCGCAGTGCAGGTGTTCGGTTTCCATCTGGCGCCGATCGACCTGCGCCAAAATTCGGAAGTCCATGAGCGCACGGTCGGCGAACTGCTCGCCCGCGCCGGACGCATCGAACCCGCCGGCTACGTGGCGCTCAGCGAAGACGCCCGCATCGCCCTGCTCGCGGAGGAAGTCGCCAGCCCGCGCCCGCTCTACTCGCCGCACATCGATTACTCTGAGGAGACGCAGGGCGAACTCGCCATCTTCTTCGCCGCGCGCGAGCTGCGTGCGCGCTACGGCGCGGCGGCGCTGCCCAACGCGATCATCTCGAAGACCGACGGCGCCTCCGACCTGCTCGAAGTCGCTCTGCTGCTAAAGGAAGCGGGCCTGTTGAAGCCAGCGTCGACGCCCAACGAATCGCCGTCGCTCGCCATGAACATCATCCCGCTCTTCGAAACGATCGGCGACCTGCGCAACGGGCCGGCGATCATGCAGCGCTTGTTCGCCCTGCCCGCCTATCGCGCACTCGTCACCTCGCGCGGCGACGAGCAAGAGGTCATGCTCGGCTACTCGGACAGCAACAAGGACGGCGGCTTTCTCACTTCCGGCTGGGAACTGTACAAGACCGAGGTCGACCTCGCGCGCGTGTTCGAGAGCGCCGGCGTGCGTCTGCGCCTTTTCCACGGGCGCGGCGGCTCGGTCGGGCGCGGCGGCGGGCCGAGCTACCTCGCTATCCTCGCGCAACCCGACGGTGCCGTCTCCGGCCAGATCCGCATCACCGAGCAGGGCGAAGTCATCGCCTCGAAGTACGCCAACCCCGAAGTCGGCCGGCGCAACCTCGAAACGCTCGCCGCCGCGACGCTCGAAGCGACGCTGATCGACCTCGAGGACAAGACCGAGCCGCAAGCCGACCGTGCCGTGATGGAGCGCCTCTCCGAACTCGCCTTCCAGGCGTATCGCGGCCTCGTCTATGAAACCGAGGGTTTCACCCGCTTCTTCCGCGAATCGACGCCGATCGCCGAAATCGGTGGCCTCAACATCGGCAGCCGGCCCGCCTCGCGCAAGGCGTCCGACCGCATCGAAGACCTGCGCGCCATCCCCTGGGTCTTCAGCTGGGCGCAGTGCCGCCTGATGCTACCCGGCTGGTACGGCTTCGGCACCGCCATCGAGACCTGGCTCAAGGAAAACCCGGACGGTCTGGAAACGCTACGCCGGATGCACGCCACTTGGCCCTTCTTCCGCACGCTGCTGTCGACGATGGACATGGTGATGGCCAAGGCCGACCTCGTGATCGCCTCGCGCTACGCCGATTTGGTCAGCGACCAGAACTTGCGCGACGAGATCTTCGGCCGCATCCGCGCCGAGTTCGGGCGTACGCGCCAGCACCTGCTCGCCATCGAGCAGCACGACGACTTCCTCGCCGACAACCCGATGCTCAAACGCTCGATCCGCACCCGCTTCCCCTACATGGACCCACTCAACCACCTGCAGATCGAGCTGCTGCAACGCCACCGCTCCGGCGAAGGCGACGAACGCATCCAGCGCGGCATCCACATGTCGATCAACGGGATTGCGGCGGGGTTGAGGAATAGCGGGTAGGTACAGGCGGCCACTCACATCGAAACATGGGAACGACAACGAGACGGCGACTATCGGCGTCGTCGGCTCATCTGCCGCCCGTCGCGAATGTTCAGTCCCATTAGGAAGAGATTGGTTGCACCAGCCAGTAGTTCGATTACCTGTACGCCGTAGAACCAAGTATCGAACTCGCCGGCTTGAGCCTTGACGCTGAGAAATAAGGCGGCGGGAATCAGTATGAATACGCCGTTGGCACCAATGATGGGCATACGCCGCCGTTTGGCAACCAGCGTGGGGTGAGTACTTTTCCCGCCCATGGCAAACCCCGTCGCACCGACGATGGCAATACAGGGAACGAACGCGATCAGCGCATAGGTAATCGCGACTTTCACGGTGATGACCGCGTTGTGGTCAAGGAAGAGCTCGGAAACCACGGTCGATATCCAGAATGTCGCGATGCACAGGAAAGCCAGTACACCTGACGCGGCATGAACCTTACGTTTCATTCTGCTCTCCTTGTGTCGCCACGCCATGAAGCCGTGAGATCAGGTTTAGCGTACGAAGTGTGGTTTCCAGGTCTTGTGTGGAAAACGCCGCGCCGGTCTTGGTCGCGTGTGCTTGCCAGGCTTGATTGACACGATCGAATAGGGCACGCCCCTTTTGGGTCAGCAAATAGTGCGGCGAGCGTTGATGAGATGGATTGGGCAGCTTCTCGATCAGAACATCCTCAACAAGCAGGTTGAGTTGTTTCTGGGCGCCTTGGCGAGAGACCCCCATTTGGTCGGCGATTTGCGGGGTAGTCTGTTTCTGGGGAGCCAAAGCAATCGCACCGAGGATTTGCCAACGAGCGCTGGTCAGGCCATAAGGTGCGGTAAATGCATCTCCCCATTCCAGCATCTTGCCGTTGGCCCGGAAGAGCGCGACGACGGTCTCTGAGATGAGTCGGGACGTCTCGGTATCCATCAGAAAACCTCGTTGAAAAATATTGACAACCAGACTCCACAATTAGCAACCGGTTGTCAACAACTTCCGCTCCCTCCATTCTGGGAGCTTTCAAGGATTTGGGCTGACAAGCGCTGTGCCAACGCAGCTACGAACAACCGCCCACCCAACTAACCTGAAACGGTTTGAAATACTTGTCACGCCTGCTGACATTTCTCTGAATCACTTTTTATCGAGAATCGTTCCCGGTTTTCTTTGATGGCGTTCGTCATCTCCGGGTCCGGCTCCTGCGAGATGTGCACTACGCGCCGATGAATCGTCCAACCTCTCGCAAGGAGTTTTCCGTGCCCCCCTTATTCGTAAGCCATCGGCTGCGCGCCTCGATCGCGCTGCTTTTCGTTTCCTCCAATCTCATCCTCACCGGCTGCAACGACAGTCAGTCGGCCGTCAACACCGCGCCGAAAGACCCGGAAGTCGGCGTCGTCACGCTGGCGCTGCAACCCACAACGCTGAAAAGCGAACTCGCCGGGCGCACGGCGGCGCAAATGGTCGCGCAGATCCGGCCGCAGGTCGGCGGCATCGTGCAGAAGCGTGCCTTTACCGAAGGCGCGATGGTCAAGGCCGGTGAACTGCTCTACCAGATCGATCCGGCCAGCTATCAATCGACGCAGGCCAGCGCGAAAGCCAGCTTGGCACGTGCCGAAGCAACCGCCAGCGCGGCACGGCTGAAGGCCAAGCGGCAAGCCGACTTGTTTGCGATCGAGGCGATCAGCCAGCAGGACAACGAGGACGCGCAGACCGCGCTGCAGCAGGCCGAGGCCGACGTCGCTTCGGCACACGCAGCACTGGAAACCGCGTCGATCAACCTTGAGCGCACACGCATCGTCTCGCCGATTGCCGGCCGCGTCGAAGCTTCGACGGTGACGCCGGGCGCGCTCGTCACGGCCAACCAGGAGACGGCGCTGACCACCGTGCAGCAGCTCGATCCGATCTATGTCGACATCCCGCAGTCGAGCCTTGAAGTGCTGCAGTTGCGCAAGGCGCTGGCTAGCGGCTCGCTCACGAGCGAAGGCGACGCGGCGCGCATCCAGCTCGTTTTGGAAGACGGCAGCACCTACGCACACGAAGGCAAGTTGCAGTTCGCCGGCGTGACCGTCAATGCAACGACCGGCGCCGTGACCCTGCGCGCGCTGGTCCCGAATCCCGAACATCTCCTGATGCCTGGCATGTACGTGCGGGCGCGACTCGACAAGGGCACGGACCCCGAAGCGCTGCTCGTGCCGCAACCGGCGATCGGCCGCGACAACACGGGCAAGGCGACGGCACTCGTCGTCAACGCGGAGAACAAGGTCGAGCAACGCAAGGTGGTGGTCGCTGAGGCGATCGGGACGAACTGGCGCGTGACCGACGGCCTCAAGGCCGGCGAGCGCGTCATCGTCGAAGGATCGGGCAAGGTCCGCCCCGGCCAGAGCGTACGTGTGGTTGATGTGCAGCAAATCGCTGGAAGCGCAGCCCCCGCCGCGGCTTCTACCACCGTCGCCGCCAAGTAGGAGACGTCATGGCTCGCTTCTTTATCGACAGACCCATCTTCGCGTGGGTCCTCGCCATCCTGATCATGATCGCCGGCGCGCTGTCGATCCATCAGCTCTCGCTCGAACAATACCCTGACATCGCGCCGCCCCAGGTTTCGGTTTCGGCCACCTACAACGGCGCGTCGGCGAAGACCGTCGAGGATTCCGTCACGCAGGTCATCGAACAACAGATGAAGGGGCTCGACCGCCTGCAATCGATGTCGTCGAACAGCACGTCGAGCGGTCGCGCCCGCGTGACGCTCAGCTTCACCGCCGGCACCGACTCCGACGTCGCGCTCATGCAGGTGCAGAACAAGGTGCAGCAGGCCATGTCGCGCTTGCCGCAGGCAGTGCAGAACCAGGGCGTCACCGTGACCAAGTCCGGCGAGGACAATCTCTTGGTCGTCTCGCTGTACTCCGACGACCCGAGCATTACGGCGGTCGACATCGGCGACTACGTTTCGTCGAACCTCGTTGACGTGATCAGCCGGATCGACGGCGTCGGCGAAGTGCAGACCTTCGGCTCCGGCTACGCCATGCGCATCTGGCTCGATCCGGGCAAGCTGGTGAAGTACTCGCTGATCCCGTCCGACATTTCCTCGGCGCTGACGGCGCAGAACACACAGGTTTCCGCCGGGCAACTCGGCGGGCTGCCAGCACCGTCGGAGCAGTTGATCAACGCGACGATCTCGGCGCGCAGTCGCCTGACAACTGTCGAGGAATTCGAGAATGTGGTGATCAAGTCGGCCAGCGACGGCACGATCATCCGCTTGGCCGACGTCGCGCGCGTCGAACTCGGCGCCGACAACTACTCGGTGGTCGGCCGCCTCAACGGCAAGCCGACGACCGGCATGGGCATCCGCCTCGCGGCCGGCGCCAACGCGCTCGGCGTCGCCGAGGCGGTCAAGGCAAAGATCGCCGAACTGGAACCGTACTTCCCCAACCAGATGCACTCGACGATTCCCTACGACACGACCCCGTTCGTCAAGGTGTCGATCGAGGAAGTCGCGATCACGCTGATCGAAGCCGTCGCGCTCGTCGTCGCCGTCATGTTCCTCTTCATGCAGAACCTGCGCGCGACGCTAATCCCGGCGATCACCGTGCCGGTCGTGCTGCTCGGCACCTTCGGCGTACTCGCCGCGTTCGGCTACTCGATCAACACGCTGACCATGTTCGGCATGGTGCTGGCGATCGGTCTGCTGGTCGACGACGCGATCGTCGTCGTCGAGAACGTCGAACGCCTGATGACCGAGCGCGGGTTGGAAGCGCGCGAGGCAACGCGCGAGTCGATGAAGGAAATCACCGGCGCACTGGTCGGCATCGCGCTGGTGCTCTCGGCAGTGTTCATCCCGATGGCCTTCTTCGGCGGCTCGACCGGCGTCATCTACCGCCAGTTCTCGATCACCATCGTCTCCTCGATGCTGCTCTCGGTCTTCGTCGCCATGACGCTGACCCCGGCCTTGTGCGCGTCGCTCTTGCGTCTTTCTGACGTCGATCACCACGCGGACGCCAAACCGCACGGCCCGATCCAGCGCTTCTTCGCTTGGTTCAACCACTCCTTCGTCACGGGGAGCACGCGTTACGAAAAGGGTGTATCCGGCATCCTGCAACGCGGCAGGCGCTTCATGCTGATCTACGCGCTGATCCTCGGCGCACTCGGCGCTTCCTTCGTCAAATTGCCGACCTCCTTCCTGCCGGAGGAAGACCAGGGCCGCCTGATGATGATGGTGCAGCTGCCGGCGGGTTCGTCCTATACCCGCACCGACGCCGTGCTGCGCCAGGTCGAGAGCTATCTGTCGAAGCAGGCCGACGTCACCGACTACATGACCATCGTCGGCATCAACGGCGACCAGGCCTCCGCCAACGGCTTCATCAAGCTGAAGGACTGGAGCGAACGCAAGGGCAAGGGGCAGGACGCCGCGTCGCTCGCGCGCAGGATGACGGCCGACCTCTCCGAGATTCGCGATGCGCGCGTCTTCGTCATCCTCCCGGCGCTGATTCGCGGCCTCGGTTCGAGTGCCGGCTTCACGGTCGAATTGCAGGACCTTGCCGGCAACGGGCACGAAGCGCTGGTCAAGGCGCGCGATCAGTTCCTGAAACTCGCCCGCGAAGACAAGCGGCTGGCGCAGGTGCGCATCAGCGGCCTCGACGATGTCGCCCAGTTCTCGGTCGATATCGACGACCGCAAGGCCTCGGCGCTGAAGCTCTCGACGAGTGACATCAACAGCACGCTGTCGACGGCACTCGGCGGCAGCTATGTCAACGACTTCATCGACCGATCGCGCGTCAAGAAGGTCTATGTGCAGGGCGACGCCGATTTCCGCATGAAGCCGGAAGACCTCGGGCTCTGGCACGTGCGCAACAGCCTGGGCGAGATGGTGCCGTTCTCGACCTTCTCCCGCACCAGCTGGACCTACGGCTCGCCGCGCCTCGAACGCTACAGCGGCATGTCCTCGTATGAAATCGTCGGCTCGGCCGCTGAAGGCGTGAGCTCGGGCGACGCGATGATAGCCGTTGAGGAAATCATCAAGCAGCTGCCGCCGGGCATCAGCTACGAATGGGCCGGGCAGTCGTATCAGGAGCGGCTCGCCGGTTCGCAGGCACCAGCGCTCTATGCGATCTCGATCCTCTTCGTCTTCCTCTGTCTCGCGGCGCTGTACGAGAGCTGGACGGTGCCGTTCTCGGTGCTGCTCGTCGTGCCGCTCGGTGTCATCGGCGCAGTGCTCGCGACCTGGATGGCAGGACTGGAGAACGACGTCTACTTCCAGATCGGCTTGCTGACCACCGTCGGTCTCTCGGCGAAGAACGCGATCCTCATCGTCGAGTTCGCCAAGGCGCTGCGCGAGCAGGGTCGAACGCTGATCGAAGCGACGCTGGAAGCGGTACGGCTGCGCCTGCGTCCGATCCTGATGACCTCGCTGGCCTTCATGTTCGGCGTGCTGCCACTCGCGTTCAGTACCGGTGCCGGCTCAGCGAGCCGGCGCGCCATCGGCACCGGCGTACTCGGCGGTATGGCGACGGCCACCGTGCTCGGCCTCATCTTCGTCCCGCTCTTCTATGTCCTCGTCTGCCGGCTGTTCGAACGCCGTCGCGCCCAAGCCGCGATACCGGCCATTGCCCCCGCACGCGCTGAAGGAGGCGCCTGATGCGAATCTACAAACTCACCATTCCCCTGTTCTGCGTCGTCGTGCTCGCCGGCTGCGCCAACCTCGCACCGGACTATGCGCGGCCGGAGCTCCCTGTACCGACCAGTCTCGACAAGAGCTCTGCGCCCACCGCACAGCCCACCGCAAAGCTCGACTGGCAGGAGATCATCACCGACGCCCGCTTGAAGAAGACGGTCGAACTCGCGCTCGCCAACAACCGCGACCTGCGCATCGCCGCGCTCAACATCGAGAAGGCGCACGCGCAGTATCGGATTCAGGAAGCGTCGCTCTATCCAGCGGTCAGTGGAACGTTCGGCGGTTCGTCATCGAGCGCGATCGACACGATCACGCGCAAGTACAGCGCCGGCCTCGGCGTGACGGCTTACGAGCTCGACTTCTTCGGCCGCCTGACCAACCTCAAGGACGCCGCGCTGCAGAGTTTCCTGGCGACCGAAGCGACGCAGCGCAGCGTGCGCACCAGTCTGATCGCCGAGACGACGAACGCCTGGCTGACGCTCGATGCTTACCAGAATCTGCTCAAGCTCTCGCAGGACACCTACGAAAGCCGCAGCAAGACACTGGAACTGACGCGCAAACAGCAGTCGCTCGGCGGCACGTCCCGCCTGACCGTGGCGCAGGCACAGGCGACGACAGAGTCGGCACGCGGCGAGGTGGCGCGTTACGTGAGCCTCGTCGAACAGGCGAAGAACGCGCTCGACCTCCTGGCCGGTACGCCGGTGCCGGCCGAGTATCTGCCGCCGGAGACGCAAGCAATCGGCGAAGGCGCGCTGGCGCTCGTTGAAGTGCCGGCCGGGCTATCCTCGGAAGTGCTGCTTCAACGGCCGGACATCGTCGCCGCCGAACACGCGCTGATCGGTTCCTACGCCAACATCGGTGCAGCGCGCGCGGCCTTCTTTCCGTCGATCACGCTGACCGGCAGCGCAGGCACGGCGAGTACCAGCCTGGGCAGTCTGTTCGACTCCGGCACACGCGTCTGGAGCTTCGTCCCGACCTTGACCCTGCCGATCTTCAACGCTGGCGAACTCAGCGCCTCGCTGTCGGTCGCCGAGACGACGCGCGACATTCAGGTCGCAACCTACGAGAAGGCGGTGCAGACGGCTTTCCAGGAAGTCGCCGACGCGCTCGCCGTGCGCAGCACGCTGAACGAACGCCTCGCGGCGCAGCAGGCCGAAGTCGATGCCTACGCGATCAGCCTGCGCCTGTCGACCGAACGTTACCGCTCCGGCGCCGACAGCTACCTCAACGTACTCGATTCGCAACGCTCGCTCTACGTCGCCCAGATCAGCCTGATCGCCCTGCAGCTTAGCGAACAGAGCAATCGGATGACGCTGTTCAAGGCCTTGGGTGGGGAGTGACGAGGCAAACCGAGAGGGAACCAGCCGATCCTTGTTGCGGTCAATTGACTTGAACTCAGGTTAATTCCCGCAACAAGGAGCGCTCCCACCGTTCGTGGTGAGCCTGTCGAACCATAAACGGGCGCGCAGCGCGGGCTCCCGCCCTTCGACAAGCTCAGGGCGAACGGTTGGTCATATTCACCAGTATCACCGCCACGCAAGGAGCCCAACCATGAGCAATGCGCAAACTGCCAGCAGCACGCCGGATCGCGGCATCACGCAGGTCGAGATCGACCAGCAGGTGTTCGACCTCTACGACGAGTACTGCCACGGCCGTATCGACCGGCGCGAGTTCCTCGCTCGCGCCGCAGCGCTGACCATCGTCGGCGGGCTCGGCATGGCGCAGGCGCTGCTGCCGCGCTACGCGCAGGCGCAGACGATTTCCTTCACCGACGAGCGCATCAAGGCTTCCTATGTCACTTACCCGTCGCCCGGCGGCAACTCGGGCACCATGCGCGGCTACCTCGTGCAGCCGACCAAACCGGGACCTTACCCGGCCGTGCTCGTCGTGCATGAGAATCGGGGCTTGAATCCCTACATCGAGGACGTGGCGCGACGCCTTGCGGCCGAAGGTTTCCTCGCGCTGGCGCCCGATGGCCTGGCGCCAGTTGGCGGCTATCCTGGCAATGATGACGATGGCCGCACGCTGCAAGCCAATCTCGACCAGACCAAGCTGCGCACCGATCTCGAAAACAGCGCACGTTTTCTCAAGAGCCATGCCTTATCGACCGGCAAGCTTGGGGTCACCGGCTTCTGTTACGGCGGCGGCATCGTCAATTACCTCGCTGCGAAACTCGGGGCCGACATGCAGGCCGGCGTACCGTATTACGGCGTTGCCGCCGACACCGCCAGCGTCGCCAATATCAAGGCGCCGCTCGTCTGCCATCTGGCCGAGAACGACGAGCGCATCAATGCCACCTATCCGGCCTTCGAAGCCGCGCTGAAGGCGGCCGGCGTCGACTACCAGATCCACACCTACCCCGGCACGCAGCACGGTTTCCACAACAACTCGACGCCGCGCTACAACGAAGTCGCCGCCAAGGCCTCTTGGGAACGCACACTGGCGCACTTCAGGAAGTATCTGGCGTAGCGGCTCCCAACGCCTACTGCTATCGTCGGTTGTTCGACATCCCCTCCTTCAACAGCGCATCGAGCCGTGCGACTTCGTTCCCGACCATGGCGAACTCCGTGCCGTCGGCCGCTTTCAGCACGGTCCCGGGCTTTGTGTACTGGGCGATGCCGTACTTGTTCTCAAGCCCCATTTCCCCACCTTCAAAGACATAGACGATCGCCCCGTCCTGCAAAGGAATCGTCCGCTCGGCGGCTCGCCTGGCGTGGCCCTCGTCCGCCAGCGCGAACGACGCAACAACACCAAGAACGACTGCCATCAAAGCCTTGTTAAGCATTCTCCGCTCCTTTCGTCTCGACAAACCGCGAGGTGACTTGCCGGGTTCCGAATCCGTAATCGCGAATTCCCGCCACACGACGAAGGGCGCTTGGCGACCAAGGACTGGCACCACCCCGCATTGCTGAACGACAGCAATTACCTCAGCTCAGTGTAGTTCCTGTTGCCGTAGCAACAAGCCGAGGTTACGTTCGGTCACGATACCGGACACATTCCCCGGCCGAGACGTGCTAGCATCGCGCCCTCTTCAAAGCGCCATCGATCAGTCTTGGCGTCTTTCCTACCGGCGTTGGCAACTCGCGTTGCCTGATCCGCCTTGACCAAACCGTTTGTCCAGACTGGTTTCGCGCATCGCCGCTTCGTGCCGCGCGCAGGGCAGACGCATGGAGTTTTCACCTTTGAAATTCACAGAACTGGGTCTCGTACCCGAGATCCTTCGCGCCATTGCCGACCAAGGCTACGAAACACCCACCCCGATCCAAGCCCAGGCCATTCCCGTCGTCCTCGAAGGAAACGATCTGATGGCCTGCGCGCAAACCGGCACCGGCAAGACGGCCGGCTTCACGCTGCCCATCCTCAACAATCTGGCGCAGGCCAAGGCCAACGGACCGCGCAAGATCCGCGTGCTGATCCTGACACCGACGCGCGAACTCGCGGCGCAGGTTGGCGAGAGCGTCGCCACCTATGGCGCGCATCTGCCGTTCAAGTCGCTCGTGATCTTTGGCGGCGTCAGCATGAATCCGCAGATTTCGGCACTCCGGAAAGGCGTCGACATCCTCGTCGCCACGCCCGGCCGCCTGCTCGATCACGCACAGCAACGCAACGTCGATCTTTCCGGCATCGAAGTACTTGTACTCGATGAGGCCGACCGCATGCTCGACATGGGCTTCATCCACGACATCCGCCGTGTACTCGCGCTGGTGCCGAAGAAGCGCCAGACGCTGCTTTTCTCGGCGACCTTCTCGGACGAAATCCGCGAACTCGCCTCCACTTTCCTTACCGATCCGGAGTACGTCGAATCCGAGCGCCGCAACACCGCTGCCGAACTCGTCACGCAACAGGTTTACCGCGTCGACCGCGAGCGCAAGCGCGACCTGCTGGTCGAGTTGATCCGCGAGAAGGGCTGGTATCAGGTACTCGTCTTCACGCGTACCAAGTGGGGCGCCAACGGTCTGGCCGAAAAGCTGACCAAAGCCGGCATCGAGGCCGACGCGATCCACGGCAACAAGAGCCAGAACGCCCGCACACGCGCGCTCGCCAACTTCAAAAGCGGCAAACTGCACGTGCTGGTTGCGACCGATATCGCCGCGCGCGGCATCGACATCAACGAACTGCCGCATGTGGTGAATTACGAGCTGCCGAACGTGCCCGAGGACTACGTGCACCGCATCGGCCGCACCGGCCGCGCCGGCAGCGAAGGGCAGGCCGTGTCGCTCGTCTGCGTCGATGAAAACAAGCTCCTGAAGGACATCGAGCGCCTGCTGAAAAAGCAGATCGAGGCGCTGCACTATCCGGGCTTCGAACCCGATCCGTCGATTCGCGCCGAACCGATCCTGTTGCGCTCGAACGCGCCACGCGGCGGCCAGCGCCCGGCCGGCAATCGTCCGCGCGGCGCCAACGGCTCCCGCAACGGCAACGCCTCGCGGCCGGCGGGCGCACGTTCGAACGCGCCGGCAAAACCCGGCACCGCAACACACCACAGCGGCAACCGCCACCGCTAATCGGCAAGCGCTCGCTGTCACGAACCAAAGGGTGCGGCTCGACACCGCGCCCTTTTTTCTGTGCGTTCAGTGGACAGCCTCCTGCGCAAACGATAAAGTTTCCCGATCGAACTTTTGCTGGATCACCACCCGGTTCCTGGGACGGCCAGCACGAGCCAACGGCTGCCGACCGCTTCCGGTTGCGCTGGATTCTTGAAAACAACAACGTGAGGAGACATCGTGGGGAACTTGATGGAATCAGAATCCAAAGCGCTATGGAAAGCACCCGACCGGCAACTCGAACGCGTGCGCGACACGCTCGAATCCCGCCACGGCAAACATGAACACTGGCCTGCCTTCGACGCTCGCCTGCGCGCGCACATGCTCGATCTGCGCGACGAACTCTCCAACCTCTACGGCGTGCGCGGCGACTTCGAGTCCTTCCTCGTCGAACTGCTCGACGTCGCCTTCAAGGCCTGGGTCGAGCGCCCGGCCGACCTCAAGGCGCGCGATGCCGACCACGAGGCGCATCCACACTGGTTCGAGTCGCGCGAAATGCTCGGCGGCGTCTGCTACGTCGACCTCTACGCCGGCACCTTCAAAGGCGTCGAAGCACAGATCCCCTACTTCAAGGAACTCGGCCTCACCTACCTGCACCTGATGCCGCCCTTCCTCTGCCCCGAGCCGCACAGCGACGGCGGCTACGCGGTGAGCAGCTACCGCGCGACCAAGCCGTCGCTCGGCAAGATCGGCGACCTGCGCCATCTGGCGACGAAGCTGCGCAAGGAAGGCATCTCGCTGGTGCTCGATTTCGTCTTCAACCACACGTCCGACGAACACGAGTGGGCGCGCGGCGCGCTGGCCGGCGATCCCCGCCACAAGGACTTCTTCTACATCTTCCCGGACCGCGCGCAGCCGGACGCCTACGAGAAGACGCTGCGCGAGATCTTCCCCGACGAGCATCCCGGTGCCTTCTCGCAACTGCCGGACGGCCGCTGGGTGTGGACGACCTTCCACAGCTACCAGTGGGACCTCAACTACAGCAATCCCGCCGTGTTCGAGGCGATGGCCGGCGAGATGCTGTTCATCGCCAACCTCGGCGTCGAGTTCCTGCGCATGGACGCCGTCGCCTTCATCTGGAAGCAGATGGGCACCTCGTGCGAGAACCTGCCGCAGGCGCACAACCTGCTGCGCGCCTACAACGCGCTGGCGCGTATCGCTGCGCCATCGCTGATGTTCAAGTCCGAAGCCATCGTGCATCCGGACGACGTCGTCAGCTACATCTCGCCGGAAGAATGCCAGGTCTCATACAACCCGCTGCAAATGGCGCTGCTCTGGAATTCGCTGGCGACGCGCGAAGTCAATCTGCTGCAACAAGCGCTCGAACAGCGGCACAACCTGCCGGAAGGCACCGCGTGGGTGAATTACGTGCGCAGTCACGACGACATCGGCTGGACTTTCGCCGACGAAGACGCGATCCACTTCGGCATCAACGGCTTCGACCACCGCCAATTCCTCAACCGCTACTTCGTCAATCGCTTCCCCGGCAGCTTCGCACGCGGGGTCCCATTCCAGGACAACCCGACGACCGGTGACTGCCGCATCAGCGGCACGGCCGCCTCGCTATGCGGCCTCGAACAGCACGACCCGCACGCCGTCGCCCGCCTCTTGCTGATGTACGGTGTCGTCTTCTCTTCCGGCGGCATCCCGCTCATCTACCTCGGCGACGAAGTCGGCACGCTCAACGACCCGGATTATGTGAATGACCCCGGCAAATCCGGCGACAGCCGCTGGGTCCATCGTCCGGACCGAGACGCGGCGCGCTACGCGCAACGCAACGACCCGACCACCGACGCCGGCCGCATCTACCAAGGCCTGCGCCGCATGATCGATTTGCGCAAGCACCTGCCGGCAATCGACGGCGGCGATCTGACCTCGTTCTGGACGCACAACCCGTCGGTGCTCGGCTTCCTTCGCCAGAACGACTCGTCACGTCTGCTGGTATTGGGCAATTTCAGCGAGTTCGAACAAACCATCGCCGCCCCGACCTTCTCGGCCATGCCTGAAACCATGCTCGACCTGATCGGCAACTCGGCTCACTGCGTGCGCCAGGGAATCACACTGGCGCCGTATCAGATGGTTTGGCTAACGGGTCCGGCCTGATCCTGATTCGCGGCCAGAAGAACCCCCTCACGCCGCGCTGATCTGCGAGGTGAGGGGTTCGCTTTCAGGCGATCAAGCTAGATCGAACCGATCGGCGTTCATCACCTTCGTCCAGGCGGCGACGAAGTCTTGCACGAACTTCACTTGCCCGTCGTCCTGCGCGTAGACCTCGGCGTAGGCGCGAAGCACCGAGTTCGAACCGAAGACGAGATCGACGCGGGTCGCCGTCCACTTGGTTGCACCACTGGCCCGGTCGACGATGGCGTAGCTGTTGCGGCCGGTCGGTTTCCACGTGTAGGCCATGTCGGTCAGGTTGACGAAGAAGTCGGTGGTGAGCGCGCCGACGCGGTCGGTGAAGACGCCGTGCTTGCTGCCCCCGTGGTTGGTGCCAAGCACGCGCAGGCCGCCGACCAGCGCGGTCATCTCGCAGGCGGTCAGGCGCATGAGCTGCGCGCGGTCGAGCAGCAGTTCCTCGGCGCTGACCACATAGTCCTTCTTCAGCCAGTTGCGGAAGCCGTCGGCGAGCGGCTCGAGCACGGCGAAGGAATCGACGTCGGTCTGCTCCTGTGTCGCGTCGCCGCGTCCCGGCGCGAAGGGCACCGCGACTTCGACGCCAGCCGCTTTGGCCGCCAGTTCGACACCGACGTTGCCGGCAAGCACGATCACGTCGGCGACGCTGGCACCGGTTTCGGCAGCGATCTTTTCATAGACGGCAAGCGCCTTGGCGAGACGCGCCGGTTCGTTGCCTTCCCAGTCCTTTTGTGGCGCGAGGCGGATACGCGCGCCGTTGGCGCCGCCGCGCTTGTCCGAGCCGCGGAACGTACGGGCGCTATCCCATGCGGTAGCGACCATTTCGTTGATCGGTAGGCCGGCCGCGATGATCCTGGCCTTCACGGCGGCAACGTCGTAATCCGTGCGGCCAGCCGGAATCGGGTCTTGCCAGATGAGGTCTTCGGCCGGCACATCCGGGCCGATGTAGCGGGCCTTCGGCCCCATGTCGCGGTGCGTCAGCTTGAACCAGGCGCGCGCGAAGGCGTCGGTGAATGCGGCTGGATCCTTGTGGAAGCGCTCGGCGATCTTGCGGTACTCGGGGTCGAACTTCAGCGCCATATCGGCGTCGGTCATCATCGGCATGCAGCGGATCGACGGATCTTCGACATCGACCGGCATGTCTTCCGGTGCGATGTTGATCGGCTGCCATTGATGCGCGCCTGCCGGTGACTTCTGCAGCCACCAGTCGTACTTGAAGAGGAGGTCGAAGTAGCCGTTGTCCCACTTTGTCGGATGCGTCGTCCACGCACCTTCGATGCCGCTCGTCACCGTATCGCGGCCGATGGCGCGCGTCGTGTGGTTCTGCCAGCCGAGCCCCTGTTCTTCAAGCTCGGCGCCTTCCGGTGCCGGGCCGAGGTTGGCGGCACTGCCGTTGCCGTGCGCCTTGCCGACGGTGTGGCCACCGGCGGTCAGCGCCACTGTTTCCTCGTCGTTCATCGCCATGCGCGCAAAAGTGACGCGCATGTCCTTGGCCGTCTTAAGCGGATCGGGCTTGCCGTCGACACCTTCCGGATTCACGTAGATGAGGCCCATCATCACGGCGGCCAGCGGGTTCTCCAGGTCGCGCTCGCCGGACCAGCGGTTGCCTTCACTGCCGGTAGGCGCCAGCCATTCCTTCTCCGATCCCCAGTAGATGTCCTTTTCGGGATGCCAGATGTCTTCGCGGCCGAAACCGAAGCCGAAGGTCTTGAGACCCATCGATTCGTAAGCCATGTTGCCGGCGAGGATCATCAAGTCGGCCCAGGAGAGCTTGTTGCCGTATTTCTTCTTGATCGGCCAGAGCAGACGGCGCGCCTTGTCGAGATTGGCGTTGTCCGGCCACGAGTTGAGTGGCGCAAAGCGCTGGTTGCCGGTACCACCACCGCCGCGCCCGTCAGCGATGCGGTAGGTGCCGGCAGAGTGCCAGGCCATGCGGATCATCAGGCCGCCGTAGTGGCCCCAGTCGGCCGGCCACCAGGACTGGCTGTCGGTCATCAG
>JADHEF010000401.1_pt1 | contig 47105 bp, 48 predicted proteins | sample 8952391 | NCBI WGS metagenome assembly JADHEF01 (sample SAMN16124439, study PRJNA663245) | bioreactor sludge metagenome | isolation source: sludge (nitrite) | place: India:Bengaluru | collected 2019-02-28 | reverse complement strand
TCCGGAGTAATTCGGATAGCTGTAAAAAAACCCGCCCTTGTGGCGGGTTTTTTTATGGGTGTTGCACCCGCCTGTACAGGCTTTGCATCAACCGCAGTTAACGCGGGTGACCTTGCCTTGCTCGTCTACATTCAGGTTCAGGCGCTCGGAGCGGTACTCCAGGGTGACCACGTCGTGCGGTTTGAGAATACGTGCCATCTGCGAGCCACTGGCCTTGCGCGCCTGCTCCAGCAGCTCGGCACTGCCTTGCTTGCCAATGGCGAAATCGGCACCGCTGGCCTCGCAACGGCCATCATTGCCAGCCGCTGCGGCTGGTGCACCGCCACCACCTGAGTTACCGCCAGTGCTGCAACCAGCCAGGACAGCAGCCACCGCCAGGGTTGCCAACATTGCACGGGTACGGAACATGAAGCCTCCTAAATCGATCTGGGAACTGTCTGTTCCGACAGCTCCACCAAGAATTCGTTGCAAAACCGCGCAAGTCTGCCTGAACCGGGCGCCCTGAGCGAAAGGCAATCGTGACCGAATTTTACCAGTCAGCCGACGAGGCGCTTGGTTTGCGCTGCAAAGTCATGATTTACTTTAGGAAGTGAAGGCACAGTGCCTCCCCGAATACCAGGATCCGGTATTCGCCCCTCCGCCCCGGGCCCAAGCGAGAGCCTTTCATGAGCAGCCACAGCATCGATGCCGATATCAAGGTCAAATGGGCCGAAGGCCAAAGCGCGTACAGCCCTGGCACGCCGGAAGAGCTGCTGCTGATCGCTATCGACCTGCTGGTGCGCGACAACGGCGCCGAGGCAGCGCGCAGCTTCATCGACCAGGTGTTCGAGCGCTACGCGCCGCACTCGGCTATTCCAATCGCGCCAAACGGGCGCTAAGCAGGTCGAACAGCCCTTGGGCATCGCCCTGCTCCACCCACATCACATTGGCGGGCTGCTTGAGCACACCGTACCAGTCGGCAACGGTCTGGCCGAAGGTCGGGCCTTCGCGGCTGTCGATGCTCATGTGGATGCGCCGGCCGCTGAACAACTCGGGTTTTAGCAAGTAGGCGATGACACTGGCGTCATGCACCGGACCACCGGGCATGCCGTACAGGTCCATGTCGTGGGTGATGTAGGCGTTGAGGATATCCACCACCCGTTCAGTGGCCTGATTGTTCACGGCGGCCAGTTGCTTTAAGCGAGCATCGCTGGTCAGCAGCTTGTGGGTGACGTCCAGCGGCAGATAGGTGAGCTGTACACCACTGGCCAGCACCACCTGGGCTGCATGCGGGTCGGCGTAGAGGTTGAATTCCGCTGCCGGGGTGATGTTGCCGCCGTTGAAGTGGGCGCCGCCCATGACCACCACTTCCTTGATACCTTTGGCGATTTCCGGGCGCTGGACCAGTGCCAGGGCCAGGTTGGTCTGTGGGCCGAGCATGGCCACGGTGATGCTGTGCGGTTTGGCGGCGCCGAGGGTGTCGACCAGATATTGCACGGCGTTGCCTTGGGCCAGAGGCTTCTTCGGTTCGTGTACGGGGACGCCGGTCAGGCCTTCTTCGCCGTGGACGTCGGCGGCGTAGATGGGCGTGCGTACCAGCGGGCGGGCGGCACCGGCATAGACGGGGATGTCTTCACGGCCGGCCCATTCACGGGCCAGGCGGGCGTTGCGCGAGGTTTTGTCCAGGCGCACGTTGCCGGCCACGGTGGTGATGGCGCGGATGTTGAGTTCGTCGGGCGAGGCCATGGCCAGGAACAGCGCGACCACGTCGTCGGCGCCGGGGTCGGTGTCGATGATCAGGTCGATCGGGGCGGCCTGGAGGGTGGTGGCGGTGGCCATGAGGGCAAGTCCTTGTAGCAGCGGTTTGAGCATGGGGTGGCACTCCTGTTGCCAGAGCATAATTATTCAGCCAAACCACAATCCCCCTGTGGGAGCGGGCATGCCCGCGAAGAATCCAATGCGGTGGATGGCACCGGCGTTGCCGGTGTTCGCGGGCATGCCCGCTCCCACAGGGATCTGCGCTGGCCAACAAAACGAGCTAGAACGTAACGCCAGAGATCAGGGCGATGTTGCTGTAGGGCTGGCACTCGCCCGTACGCACCACGGCGCGGGCACTGCGCGACAGCACCTTGAAATCTTCGTGACTCAGCCATTCCCGCTTGCCCAGCTTGCCTTTCAACCGCTCGATCTCGACCAGTGCCGGTGGCACCACTTTCTGCATTTCTTCGGCCAGTACGTGCCGCTCTACCTGCAGTTCGCTCAGCACCGCCCGCAAGACACTGGCGAAATCCGGCAAGCCTGGCGTAATGGCCAGGTCGATCAGCTCCACGCCTGGCGGTACCGGCAGCCCGGCATCGCCGATCACCAGAATGTCGCCATGCCCCATGCCCGCGATGGTCCGCGACAGGGCAACGTTCAGCAACGGGGTTTTCTTCATGGCGTTAGCTCCGCCAGATAGGGAATCGATGGCTGTGCACCGGCGCGGGTAACCGACAATGCCGCCGCACGCTGGCCAAAGGCGATGGCCTCGCCCTCCCCCAAGCCCCGAACCAGACCGGCGGCGAAACCACCGATGAAGGTGTCGCCGGCGGCAGTGGTATCCAGCGGCTGCACCACAGGCGCCGGGAAATGCTGGTGGCCCTGTTCAGTCACCAGCAAGGCCCCTTGAGCCCCCAGGGTGATGATCACTTTGCCCGCCCCCATCTGCCGCAAGCGTTCGCCTGCGCGACGGGCACTGTCCTGGTCGGTTACCGGCATGCCGGTCAGGGTTTCAGCCTCGCTTTCGTTGGGTGTGAGGTAATCGATGCGGGCAAACCACTCCGCCGGCAAGGGGCCGGTGGCAGGCGCCGGATTAAGGATGACTTGCTTGCCCAGCTCACGCGCCCTGGCCAAGGTCCAGGCCACGGTGTCCACCGGCACCTCAAGCTGGCAGATGACCACCTCGGCCCCTTGCAACAAGGCATCGAAGCGCTGTACGGACTGCGGCGTCAGCAGGCCGTTGCCGCCGGGGATGATGACGATGCAGTTCTGGCTGGCCGCATCCACGGTTATCAGCGCCACACCACTGGATACGCCAGGGCAGGTACTGACACCCTGGCAGTCGATGCCCTCTACATACAAGGCGCGGTGCAACTGCCGGCCATAGTCATCGTCACCCACATTGCCGATCATGGCCACGCTGCCGCCCAGCCGCGCCACGGCCACAGCCTGGTTGGCGCCCTTGCCGCCCGGCACGGTGAAAAAGCTTTCGCCGGGAAGGGTCTCGCCGGCCCGGGGCAAGCGCTGGGCGCGGGCCACCAGGTCCATATTCAGGCTACCCACCACCACGACCTTGGCACTCATGACATTTCCTTAGCGTTAGCGGTAATCGTTGAACAGGTCCGGGCGTGGCCCGGTGGATTCGCGCAGCACGATGCGCGGGGCGACGATGCGTTGCTCTGCCGCGCCCTGGCGGGGGGCCGCGATGCGTGCCAGCAACAGCGACGCGGCGTTTTCGCCCAGCTCACGTATGGACTGGCCCACGGTAGTCAGCGGCGGGTACACGTAGCGGCTGAGCTCGATATCGTCGAAGCCGATCACCGACAGCTCACCGGGTACATTGATATTGCGCTCGGCGGCAGCACGCAGCACACCAAAACCGATCATGTCGTTGCCGGCAAAAATCGCCGTTGGCCGCTTGCCCTCCAGCACCTGCGCTGCCGCTGCGTGCCCGCCGGGGCTGGTGAAGTCGCAATGCAGCACACGATTGCCCTGCACCTGCGCCCCGGCCTCGGCCATGGCCCGACGGAAGCCGCTCAGGCGCAGCTGGGTAACCCCGGTTTCGGCGGGGCCGCCGATGTAGGCGATATCCCGATGCCCCAGTTCCAGCAAATGCCGGGTAGCCAAGTAGGCGCCCTGCTCGTGGTCGATGCGCACCAGGTCGGCATCGACGCCTTCCAGCTCGCGGTCGACGATCACCATTGGCGTGCGCACGCTGGCCAGGCTTTGCAGCAGGTCACTGTCCTGGCCTACCGACGCCACCACCAGGCCGTCGATGCGCTTTTCCAGCAACACGCGCAGGTAACTGCGCTGCTTTTGCGGGTTGTCGTCGGAGTTACACAGGATCACGCAGTAGCCGTTGCGCTCGCAGGCGTCTTCGATACCCCGTGCCAGCTCGGCGAAGTACGGGTTGACGCTGTTGGGCACCAGCAGGCCGATGGTGGCCGTGCTGCGCGCCTTGAGCGAACGCGCCACGGCACTGGGCACGTAGTCCAGTTCGAGGATGGCGGCTTCGACCTTCTGCCGCACGTGTTCGCTGACGGGTCGGGTCTTGTTCAATACATGGGACACGGTGGTGTAGGAAATGCCCGCCAGTGCCGCGACGTCTTTGATGGTTGCCATGTTGTCAGTTCCGCCGGCCTGCGCGCCGGCTACGGTAGGTGTCGAGCACCACGGCGATGACGATCACCGCCCCGGTGATGATGCGCTTGGTCGGTTCGCTGGCACCGATCTGCGCCAGCCCGGCGGCCAGCACCGAAATGATCAGTACGCCAAAGAAGGTGCTGATGACCGAGCCGCGCCCGCCCATCAGGCTGGTGCCGCCGATGACCACGGCTGCGATCACCTGCAGCTCCAGGCCGGAGCCGGCATTGGGGTCGGCCGCTTCAAGGCGCGAAATCTGGAACAGGGCGGCCAGGCCGGCGAGCAGGCCCATCAGGGCGAACACCAGCACCTTGTACGGGCGCGGGTCGATACCGGCCAGGCGCACGGCCTCTTCGTTGGTGCCGATGCCGATCAGGTAGCGGCCGAACACGGTGCGGGTCAGCACCAACTGGGCCAGCACGATGACCAGCAAGGCAATGATGAACGCGGGCGATATGCCAAAGGCCACCGGGTTGGAGAACCAGGCATAGGCATCGCCAATGTAGGCGGTGCGCGAGTCGGTGAACTGGTAGGCCAGGCCGCGGGCCATCTCCAGCACGCCCAGCGAGACGATGAACGACGGAATGCGCCAGGCTACGGTGACGCCACCGGTGATGCTGCCGGCCAGCGCGGCCACGGCCATGCCCAACAGCGCCGAGGGCAAAACGCCCCAGCCCCAGCCAAGAATCGCCACGCTCACCGTGGAAGCCGCCAGCGCCAGCACCGAGCCCACCGACAGGTCGATGCCGCCGATGATCAGCACGAAGGTCATGCCCACCGCCAGCACCATCAGGTCGGGAATCTGGTTGGCCAGGGTGCTGAAGGTGTTATACGACCAGAAGTGGCTGCTGAGGAACGAGAACAACACGATCATCGCCAGCAAGGCGCCGGCCAGGCCCAGGTAGGTGCCCAGGCCAAAATAGGTGCCACTGCGGCGCACGGGGGCGGCGCCTTGGCTATCGAGCGGGGTGGTTTTCATGCATCCATCCTGGGGGCTGCGTCTTGCAGCAGTGCGTCACGTTTCTGATAACCGGCAAAGGCGGCGGCCAACAGCTGGTCCTGGCTCCAATGATCGCGGTCGAAGGTGTCGATCAGGCGCCCGGCAGACAGCACGGCGATGCGGTCGCAAATCAGCATCAGCTCGCGCAGGTCGCTGGACACCACCACCAAGGCCTTGCCCTGACGCGCCAGTTCGGCCAGCAGGCCGTAGATGTCGAATTTGGCGCCGACGTCGATGCCCCGGGTGGGCTCGTCGAACAGCAGTACCTGGCAGTCGCGCTCCAGCCAGCGGCCGATCACCACCTTCTGCTGGTTGCCGCCCGACAGCTCGCCCACCACTTGCTGCGCGCCGGCACTGCGAATGCGCATGGCCTGGATCTGGCGCTCGGCCAGGCTCTTTTCTGCCTCGCCATCGAGTATGCCGGCCCGCGATACCGCGCCCAGGTTGCCCAAGGCGATATTGGCGCTGATCGACTGTGTCAGCAGCAGGCCTTCACCTTTGCGGTCTTCCGTAATCAGCGCGATACCCGCCCGCACCGCCGCCTTGGGTGAATCGATGTTAACGGCCCGGGGTGGCTGGCCAAGTGCAATACTGCCGCGGTCGGCGCGGTCGGCGCCGTAGATCAGCCTCAGCAATTCGGTTCGCCCGGCACCTATCAGGCCGGAGATACCGAAGATCTCCCCTGCCCTGACTTCGAATGACACGTCGCGCACCTTGTCGGCACGGCTGAGCTTGTCGACCTTGAGCAAGGGCGCACCAATCTGCCTGCGGCCCAGGTCGATATGCTCGCCCAGCTCGCGGCCAACCATCAGGTTGACCAGTTCGGCGCTGCTGTAGCGCTGGATCGGCTCGTCACACACCAGCTTGCCGTCGCGCAGCACGACGATGCGCTGGGCCACCCGCTGCAGCTCTTCGAGGCGGTGCGAGATGTAGACGATGGCCACGCCACGCTCACGCAGACGCTCGATCTGGGTGAACAGCAGCTCCACCTCGCGGGCGGTGAGCATGGCGGTGGGTTCGTCGAAAATCAGCACACGGCAGTCACCGATCAGGTTACGGGCGATCTCGACCATCTGCTGGTGGCCGATGCCCAGCTCACCGACCGGCGTGTCCGGGTCGATGGCATCGAGCCCGACCTGCGCCATGGCGGCCGTGGCCAACTGGCGCAGGCGCTTCTGGCTGATCCAGCCGAAGCGGCTGGGCAGGTTATCGAGGAACAGGTTTTCCGCCACGGTCAGCGTGGGCAGCAGGTTGAGCTCCTGCATGACCATGCGCACACCCAGGCGCTCGGCCTCGCTGCGGCTGCCAGGCGCGTAGGCCTGGCCGCGGTAGGTCATGTGCCCGGTGGTCGGGGTTTCCAGGCCACTGATGAGCTTGGACAGGGTGCTCTTGCCCGCACCGTTTTCACCAGTCAGGGCCAGCACCTCGCCGGCCCGCAGGTTCAGGCTGACCTCGCCGAGCACGGGCTGGGCGTAGGTCTTGCCCAACCCGCTGGCGGCGAGTACCACTTCGTTGGCCGATGCGGGCATGGCCGTTTCTCCTGCCAGCAATCAGGGCTTGGTGATGAGTTGGACCGGGGTCTGGATGACGTTGTCGGCATCCACGTCCGGCTTCTCGCCCTTGACCATTTTCAACGCCGCCTGAATGCCGTACACCGCCTGCTGGCTGGCCGCCTGGTCGAGGGTGGCAAGCACGCGGCCATCCTTGAGCATGGGTTTGATGGCGTTGATGTTGTCGTAGCCCACCACTTGCACTTGGCCAGTCTTGCCGGCAGCGCGCACGGCCGACACCGCGCCCAGGGCCATGCTGTCGTTGCCGGCCAGCAGGGCTTTCAGGTCGGGGTATTCGTTGAGCATGGAGGCAGCGACGGCGTTGCCCTTGTCGATTTCCCAGTTGCCGCTTTGCACCGAGACGATCTTCATCTGTGCGGCGTCCATGGCGTCCTTGAAGCCGGCGGTGCGCTGCTGGGCATTGGTGGTGGTCGGCACGCCTTCGATGATGCCGACCTGGTCACCGGCCTTGAGCTTCTCGTTGGCCAGGTAGTCGCCGACCAGGCGCGCGCCTTTGCGGTTATCGGGGCCAACGAAGGGCACGCTGATGCCTTTGCTCTTGAGCAGTTCAGGGTCCAGGCGGTTGTCGATATTGATTACCACCACACCCTGGTCCATGGCCTTTTTCACTGCGGAAACCAGTGCCTTGGAATCCGCCGGGGCGATCACCAGCGCCTTGGCGCCGGCATTGACCATTTGCTCGACGATGCGGATCTGCTCGCCGGTATCGGTCTCGTTCTTGATGCCGTTGGCGATCAGGTCGAACTCGTTGGCATGCGCTTTCTGGTAGTCCTTGGCGCCGTCTTCCATGGTGCGGAAGAATTCGTTGGCCAGTGACTTCATCACCAGGGCGACTTTGGGCTTGTCTTCGGCGTGGGCGGCGGAAAACGGCAGGGCGAGAGACAGGGTGGAAACGACAGCGAGGGCCAGCAGACGACCGGGGAACGGCAGTTTCATGGACGATGACTCCGAATCTTGTGTTTTTTATCGGATCGCAAACGTTTGCGTTGCCTAACTATGGAAACAAGACCGGGGTTTGTCAAATCCGTTTGGCGTTCGGTGGCCTGAGCACTGCTGATGCCGATTATCCAGAATTTTTCCGGAAAACCGAACACCTTTTCCTAGGCCTGTTCGGATTTTCGAATGGAATACTGCCCCCTGTCGCGGCTCAAGACCGCGCCTGCACGCGTTCGCACAAGCTGGTATGAAACATGCCTCAAGCCTTGTGCGACATACAAAAAATCTCATTAGGAAGAGAGAGAACAATAACGATGAATGCTGCACTTAAAACCTTCGCCCCCAGCGCCCTCGCCCTGCTGCTGATCCTGCCCGCCACCGCCTCGGCCAAAGAAGCCGAAACCCAGCAGAAGCTGGCCAACGTGGTCATCCTCGCCACCGGCGGCACCATTGCCGGCGCCGGTGCCAGCGCCGCCAACAGTGCCACCTACCAGGCCGCCAAGCTGGGCGTCGACAAGCTGATTGCCGGCGTGCCTGAATTGGCCGACCTGGCCAACGTACGCGGCGAGCAAGTGATGCAGATTGCATCCGAGAGCATCAACAACGAAGACCTGCTGAAACTGGGCAAGCGCGTTGCCGAACTGGCCGAAAGCAAAGACGTCGACGGCATCGTCATCACCCACGGCACCGACACCCTCGAAGAAACCGCCTACTTCCTCAACCTGGTGGAAAAGACCGACAAGCCCATCGTGGTGGTCGGCTCGATGCGCCCGGGCACGGCCATGTCTGCCGACGGCATGCTCAACCTGTACAACGCCGTGGCCGTGGCCAGCGACAAGCAGTCGCGCGGCAAGGGCGTGCTGGTGACCATGAACGACGAGATCCAGTCTGGCCGTGACGTGAGCAAGTCGGTGAACATCAAGACCGAAGCGTTCAAGAGCGCCTGGGGCCCGATGGGCATGGTGGTGGAAGGCAAGTCGTACTGGTTCCGCCTGCCGGCCAAGCGCCATACGGTCAATTCCGAGTTCGACATCAAGCAGATCAGCAGCCTGCCGCAGGTAGACATCGCCTATGGCTATGGCAACGTGACCGACACTGCCTACAAGGCGCTGGCGCAGAACGGTGCCAAGGCGCTGATCCATGCCGGTACGGGCAACGGCTCGGTATCGTCGCGGGTAGTGCCGGCGCTGCAGGAGCTGCGCAAGAATGGTGTGCAGATCATCCGTTCGTCGCACGTCAACCAAGGTGGTTTCGTGCTGCGCAACGCCGAACAGCCGGATGATAAAAACGACTGGGTGGTGGCCCATGACCTGAACCCGCAAAAGGCGCGGATTCTGGCGATGGTGGCGATGACCAAAACCCAGGACAGCAAAGAGCTGCAGCGGATCTTCTGGGAGTATTGATCGTTCCGCCCTCAGGGCCGGTTCGCCGGCTCTGGGGGTTCATTACGCTGCCTTGGGAGGGCTCAGGGCGCGATGCGCTTCAGGTCATTCAGCAACCCCATCAGCTGCTGCAGTTTCTCTTCCCCAAACTGCGCCTGAATCTTCTGGTAGTTGGCTTCCATCCCCTCCTTCATCGAGGCAAAGCACGCCTCCCCGCCCTCGGTCAGCGTCACGAATACACGTCGCTGGTCCTGCGCGGCCTTCTGTCGCCGCACCAGCCCGTCACGCTCCAGCCGCCCCAGCACCCCGGTCATGCTCGGTTTGAGGATGCAGGCCAGCTCTGCCAGTTGGTAATTCTCCAGTTCGCCATGCTGCTTGAGGATGCGGATCACCCGCCATTGCTGCTCGGTCAGGTCGTGCTCGTTCAACAGCGGCCTGAAAAATGCCATTGCGGCTTCCCGGGCCTGCAGAAGGCTCAGCGTGAGCGAAGGTTGCGTCTTGGTCATGGTCAAGCCTGTGGTTTTTCTCTGTTCACGAATTTAAGGGTATGCGCGATGGAAAGTGCAATCTGTTCCACGGAAAACCCATTCAAGCCCGGCGCGCGGGCTGCGACCATCCGTTGCAAACAACAACACATACTGGGTGCCCTGCCATGGCCCTTTCACTGCAAGCCCGCCTGCCGTTGGCGGTACTCACCCGGCGTAAGCTTGGCGTAGCGGTTGAAGAAGCGGCTGAAATAGGCCGGGTCCTTGAAGCCGAGCTGGTAGCAGATTTCGTTGGCCGTGCTGCCAGAGAACAACAGCAGGCGCTTGGCTTCCTGCATCAGCCGCTCCAGCACCAGGCGCTTGGACGGCAGGTCGGCGATGCGTCGGCACACGTCGTTCAGCCGCGCTTCGGTCACGCCAATTTGCTGCGCGTAGCGGGCCAGCGGCCAGTGCTCCTGGTAATGCGCTTCGATCAGTGCATTGAAACGGTGGAAGATTTTCAGGTCTTCGTGCCGCGCCGGGGTCGACTCCAGCGAGTGGGGGCACAAGCGCAACAGGCTGATCATGATCAACCGCGTCAGCGACTGCATTGCCGCCTCGCGCCCCGGCTGTTGCGTGGCAAATTCGTCGCTCAACGCTTCCAGCCAACCTTGCAGGCGCTGCGCCTCGGCCTGGTATTCGGTCGGCAAATTACCCAGCGCCACACAGGCCGGCTGCACCTGCATGCCCGCCGGCAGCAGGCTGGCATCGGCTTCAATCAGTTGCCACACCAGTTGCTGGCGCACGGTCAGCACATGCCCGTCGCTGTCCGCCTCGGTGACGAAAGCATGGGCCACCGTCGGCGGCGTGAGGAAAAACATCGGCCCCGATTCGATGTACTGCTGGTCATCCAGATACACGCGCACCGTGCCCGACTTCACGTAATGCACCTGAAAAAACCGGTCATGCCGGTGCACTGGCATGTTGCGCCCGAAAAAGCCCGCCAGGTTGCCCAGCCGGTCGTAATGCACCTCGCTGTCGCTGTAGCGCTGGTCGTAGACCTGGCCGATGTTGATGTTCGGTATCGGATGCCGGTCGCTCATGGCTGCTTGCTCGCAAATCGCTTGCCCCTGTTGACGATGGCCCATGGTGCACCGCCTTGTCGGCAGGCGCCACTGGCCACCCCTTGACCATCGTTAACATATTAACTATAACATTAACACATTAACAAAATCCGCAGGACGGCCACCGCCCTGCACTGCCAGGAGAAGAGCATGAGCCATGCCCTGCATGACGTTGCCAGCGGCACCCTGTTCGGCGTCGCGCTGAACTACCAGGGTTTGCTGCAGCAGCACCACGCGGCGTTCGTCGAAGCACCGTACAAGCAGTTGCCGGTCATGCCGGTGCTGTTCGTGAAAACCCCGAACACCCGCAATCAGCACGAAGGCCAGGTCGTATTCCCGGCCGGCGTGCAGCGCCTGCAACCTGGCCCGGCGCTGGGTGTGGTGATTGGCAAGGACGCCAGCCGCGTCAGCGTGGCCGATGCCCTGAAACATGTGGCGGGCTACACCATCGTCAACGAAGTCAGCCTGCCCGAAGACAGCTACTACCGCCCGGCCGTCAAGGCCAAGTGCCGTGATGGCTTCTGCCCGTTCGGCCCCGAACTGGTACCGGCCAGCCAAGTGGCCAACCCCGATGCCCTGGGCCTGCGCCTGTATGTGAATGGTGAACTGCGCCAGCACAACAACACGGCCAACTGCGTGCGCACGGTGGCCCAGCTGATTGCCGAAATCAGCGAGTTCATGACCCTGCACGCTGGCGACATCCTGATCACCGGCACCCCCGAGGGCCGCGTCGATGTACAGCCAGGCGACCGCGTTGATATCGAGATCGACGGCCTGGGCAAGCTGACCAACCACATCGTCGCCGAGTGAGGAATTACCTGTGAAACACGCCCGTATCCAGTTCGACGGCCAGGTTCACGACGTTACCGTCGAAGACGATCACCTGCGCCTGGCCGACGGCCGCCTGGTCCATCAAGACCAGGTCACCTGGTTGCCGCCCGCCACCGGCAGCATGTTCGCCCTGGGCCTGAACTACGCCGACCACGCCAAGGAGCTGGCCTTCGCGCCGCCCACCGAACCCCTGGCCTTCATCAAATCGCCGGGCACCTACACCGGCCACAACCAGGTCACCTGGCGCCCGGACAACGTCGAGTACATGCACTACGAGTGCGAGCTGGTCGCCGTCATTGGCAAGGCGGCAAAAAACGTCAAGCGTGAAAACGCCCTGGACTACGTAGCCGGTTACACCGTGTGCAACGACTACGCCATCCGCGACTACCTGGAAAACTACTACCGCCCCAACCTGCGGGTGAAGAACCGCGACGCCACCACCCCGGTCGGCCCGTGGATCGTCGATGCCGCCGATGTGCCGGACGTGAGCAACCTGAAGCTGCGCACCTGGATCAACGGTGAGCTGAAGCAGGAAGGCACCACCGCAGACATGATCTTCGACATCCCGCACCTCATCGAATACTTCTCCAGCTTCATGACCCTGCAACCGGGCGACATGATCGCCACCGGCACGCCGGAAGGCCTGGCCGATGTGGTGCCGGGCGATGAAGTGGTGGTGGAAGTGGAAGGCGTCGGTCGCCTGGTCAACCGCATCGTCAGCGAAGCTGACTTCTTCAAGAACAACAAGGCATGAGCAGCATGATCAAGCACTGGATCAACGGCCGTGAGGTCGAGAGCAAAGACACATTCGTCAACTACAACCCGGCCACCGGCGATGCCATTTGTGAAGTCGCCAGCGGCGGTGCCGAAGAAGTCGCCCAGGCCGTGGCCGCGGCCAAGGAAGCCTTCCCCAAGTGGGCCAACACCCCGGCCAAGGAACGTGCCCGCCTGATGCGCAAGCTGGGTGAGCTGATCGACCAGAACGTACCGAAACTGGCCGAGCTGGAAACCCTCGACACCGGCCTGCCGATTCACCAGACCAAGAACGTGCTGATCCCGCGGGCCTCGCACAACTTCGACTTCTTCGCCGAAGTGTGCACGCGCATGGACGGCCACACCTACCCGGTCGACGACCAGATGCTCAACTACACCCTGTACCAACCGGTGGGTGTGTGTGGCCTGGTGAGCCCGTGGAACGTGCCGTTCATGACCGCCACCTGGAAGACCGCGCCGTGCCTGGCACTGGGCAACACGGCGGTACTGAAAATGAGCGAACTGTCCCCGCTGACCGCCAACGAACTGGGCCGCCTGGCGGTTGAAGCCGGCATCCCCAACGGCGTGTTGAACGTGATCCAGGGTTACGGCGCTACCGCCGGCGACGCGCTGGTCCGCCACCCGGATGTGCGCGCGATTTCCTTCACTGGCGGCACCGCTACCGGTCGCAAGATCATGCAGACCGCCGGCCTTAAAAAGTACTCGATGGAACTGGGCGGCAAGTCGCCGGTGCTGATTTTCGAAGACGCCGACCTGGAACGTGCACTGGACGCTGCACTGTTCACCATCTTCTCGCTGAACGGCGAACGCTGCACTGCCGGCAGCCGTATCTTCATCCAGGAAAGCGTGTACCCGCAGTTCGTTGCCGAGTTCGCCGCCCGCGCCAAGCGCCTGATCGTGGGTGACCCGACCGACCCGAAAACCCAGGTCGGCTCGATGATCACCCAGCAGCATTACGACAAGGTCACCGGCTACATCCGCATCGGCATCGAAGAAGGTGCACGCCTGGTCGCCGGTGGCCTGGAGCGCCCGGCCAACCTGCCGGCGCACCTGGCCAAAGGGCAGTTCATCCAGCCCACCGTGTTCGCCGACGTGAACAACAAGATGCGCATTGCCCAGGAAGAAATCTTTGGCCCGGTGGTGTGCCTGATCCCGTTCAAGGACGAAGCCGAAGCGCTGCAACTGGCCAACGACACCGAGTACGGCCTGGCTTCGTACATCTGGACCCAGGACATCGGCAAGGCCCACCGCCTTGCACGCGGCATCGAAGCCGGCATGGTGTTCATCAACAGCCAGAACGTGCGCGACCTGCGCCAGCCGTTCGGCGGCGTGAAAGGCTCCGGTACCGGGCGCGAAGGTGGGCAGTACAGCTTCGAGGTCTTTGCAGAGATCAAGAACGTCTGTATTTCGATGGGTAGCCACCACATCCCTCGCTGGGGCGTGTAAAGCCACCTTTATCGATTGGGCTGAACTTGTGGGAGCGGGCTTGCCCGCGAAGAATCCCCCCGCGCTGGATGGCACCGGCTGCGCCGGTGTTCGCGGGCAAGCCCGCTCCCACAGTGGAATTGCACCGGCCTTCAGAAATTCGGCAAGGCCATTGCGCCCGCACCATAACAACAGCGTCTTAACGGAGCTTTCCATGGGCAAACTCGCTCTCACTGCCAAGATTACCCATGTACCGTCCATGTACATGTCCGAACTGCCAGGCCCACGTCAGGGCTTTCGCCAGGCAGCCATCGACGGGCATTACGAAATCAGCCGCCGCTGCCGCGAGCTGGGCGTGGACACCATCGTCGTGTTCGACACCCACTGGCTGGTCAACGCCAACTACCACGTGCTCTGCGGCCCGCACTTCGAGGGCGTGTACACCAGCAACGAACTGCCGCACTTCATCAGCAACATGCCCTATGCCTTCCCCGGCAACCCCGAGCTGGGCAAATTGCTGGCCGAGGCATGCAACCGCTTCAACGTCGAGACCATGGCCCACCACGCCACTACCCTCGCCCCGGAATACGGCACCCTGGTGCCGATGCGCTACATGAACCAGGACCAGCACTTCAAGGTGGTCTCGGTTTCGGCACTGTGCACCTCGCACTACCTGGCCGACAGCGCCCGCCTGGGCTGGGCCATGCGCAAGGCCGTGGAAGACCATTACGACGGCACCGTGGCGTTCCTGGCCAGCGGCTCACTGTCGCACCGCTTCGCGCAGAACGGCCAGGCGCCGGACTTCGCCACCAAGGTGTGGAGCCCGTTCCTGGAAACCCTCGACCACCGCGTGGTGCAAATGTGGCAGGACGGCGAGTGGGATGCCTTCTGCGGGATGCTGCCGGAGTACGCCGCCAAGGGCCACGGCGAAGGTTTCATGCACGACACGGCGATGCTGCTGGGTGCGCTGGGCTGGTCCGACTACGACGGCAAGGCTGAAGTGGTTACGCCCTACTTCGGCTCGTCCGGCACCGGCCAGATCAACGCGATCTTCCCGGTCACCCCTCAGGATGGCAAGTCCATCCCGGCGGCGCAGGCTGCCAACCCGACTGCGGTGGTGTCCACCAGCCGCTTGTAACTCACCTGTCTGTGGCTGGCCGCCCACGGATGGCCAGCCGCGCCTCACCGAGGAAGCGCCCATGCCACACCTGGTTCTGCTCTACACCCCCGACCTGGAAACCGACGCCGACATCCCCGGCCTGTGCCGTGCCCTGGCCGACACCATGCTGGAGCAGCGCGATGCCGAGGGCAAAGCGGTGTTCCCCACCGGCGGCACCCGCGTGCTGGCCTACCCCGCCGCCCATTGTGCGGTGGCTGACGGCAAGGGCGATTACGGGTTCCTGTACGCCAACCTGCGCATGGCCACCGGCCGCAGCGCCGAGGTGCACAAGGCAGTAGGCGACAACCTGCTGGCGGTGTTGAAAGCCCGCCTGGACCCACTGCTGCAACAGCGCCCGATCGGCATCACCGTGCAGATCGACCACAGCACCGCCCAGGTCTACGACGCCAAGCACAGCACCTTGCACCCGCTGTTCAACCGCTAGCGCGCCGGTTCAAAACCACGCCCTCCCTGACTCATTACAGAACAAGTACAAAAACATGAGCACACTCGAACACGCCTCGCCGCGCGAGGCCCACGCTGAACGGGCCGACAATACCCATCGGGCAGTCACCTGGCGGCTGATGCCGTTGCTGTTGGTGTGCTACCTGTTCGCCCACCTGGACCGCATCAACATCGGCTTCGCCAAGATGCAGATGAGCCAGGACCTGCACTTGTCCGACACGGTCTATGGCCTGGGTGCCGGACTGTTCTTCATTGCCTATGCGCTGTTCGGCGTGCCCAGCAACCTGATGCTCGACCGCGTCGGCCCGCGCCGCTGGATCGCCTGCCTGATGGTGGTATGGGGGCTGTTGTCCACCAGCATGCTGCTGATCGAAAGCAGCAGCGCGTTCTACCTGCTGCGCTTTGCCCTGGGCGCGGCCGAGGCCGGGTTCTTCCCGGGCATCCTGGTGTACCTCAACCGCTGGTACCCGGCCGGGCGCCGTGCCCAGATAACCGCGCTGTTCGCCATTGCCGTGCCTTTGGCCGGGGTGGTTGGCGGGCCGGTGTCCGGGGCTATCCTGGCCTTCATGCACGACGCGGGCGGGCTGCGTGGCTGGCAGTGGATGTTCCTGCTCGAAGGCGCGCCGGTGGTGCTGCTGGGCCTGGTGGTGCTGGCCGTGTTGCCGGAGCATTTCGAAAAAGTGCGCTGGCTGGACGATCAGCAGAAAGCCACGCTGCGTGCCCAGTTTGGCGAGGAAGAGCAGCGCAAGCCGGTCACCTCGTTCAGCGCCATTTTCGCAAGCCCGGCGCTGTGGCTGCTGGTGGCGGTGTATTGCGCGGTGATGCTGGCGGTCAACACCCTGGCGTTCTGGATGCCCAGCCTGATTCACAGTGCCGGGGTGGGCAGCGATGCCAGCGTCGGCCTGCTCAGCGCCGTGCCATACCTGGCCGGCTGCGTGTTCATGCTGGCCTGCGGCCGCTCCAGCGACCGCCTGCGTGAACGCCGCTGGCACCTGTGCGTGCCGCTGCTGATGGCCGCTGTCGGCATCGCCATTGCTGCGATTGCCCCCGAGCAGGCGCTACCGGTAATGGCCGGCCTGGTGCTGGCCGGCATGGGCGCCAGCGCCGCACTGCCGATGTTCTGGCAACTGCCGCCAGCGTTCCTCAATTCACGCACCCAGGCTGCCGGCATTGCCCTGATCAGCTCGCTGGGCAGCATTGCCTCGTTCTTCACGCCCTACTTCATCGGCTGGGTACGTGACACCACTCACAGCGCCAGCCTGGCCCTGTACGTACTGGCCGTGTTCATCGCCCTGGGTGGCCTGCTGGTGCTGCGCACCCGGGCCGCCATCGTCAACCCTTGAATCAAGAGACTTCCCCCATGCTAGATAACACGTTCATCCAGCAAGCCGCCGAACGCCTCGACCAGGCCGAACGCAGTCGCGAACAAGTGCGCCAGTTCTCGCTGGAGCAACCGGCAATCACAATCGAAGACGCCTACGCCATCCAGCGTGCCTGGGTGGCGAAAAAGATCGCCGCCGGCCGCAAGCTGGTGGGCCACAAGATCGGCCTGACCTCGCGCGCCATGCAGGTGTCGTCGAACATCACCGAGCCCGACTACGGTGCCCTGCTCGACGACATGCTGTTCGACGAGGGCAGCGACATCCCCTTCGAGCGCTTCATCGTGCCGCGCGTCGAGGTGGAGTTGGCGTTCATCCTCGGCAAGCCGCTGAAAGGCCCGAACGTCACGGTGTTCGACGTGCTGGACGCCACCGAATGGGTGATCCCGGCACTGGAAATCATCGACGCGCGCATTCAGCAGGTCGACCCGCAAACCCAGGCTACCCGCAAAGTGTTCGACACCATTTCCGACAACGCGGCCAATGCGGGCGTGGTCATGGGTGGACGCGCCGTGCGCCCTACCGAGATCGACCTGCGCAAGGTGCCAGCCGTGCTTTACCGTAACGGCGTAATCGAGGAGTCCGGGGTCAGCGCCGCCGTGCTCAACCACCCGGCCAAGGGCGTGGCCTGGCTGGCCAACAAACTGGCCGCGTACGACGTCACCCTGCAACCTGGCCAGATCATCCTGGGCGGCTCGTTCACCCGCCCGGTCGCTGCGCGCCCTGGCGACACCTTCCACGTCGACTACGACATGCTCGGCTCCATCGCCTGCCGCTTCGTTTGAGGACCTGCCCATGGACATGCCCATCAATCACTTCAAGCAACGCCTGCGCAGCGGCGAGCCGCAGATCGGCCTGTGGCTCGGCCTGGCCGATGCCTACTGTGCCGAGCTGGCTGCCAATGCCGGTTTCGACTGGCTGCTGATCGACGGCGAACACGCGCCCAACGACCTGCGCGGCATGCTGGCGCAGTTGCAGGCGGTGGCGCCCTACCCCAGCCAGGCGGTAATCCGCCCGGTGATCGGTGATACCGCGCTGATCAAACAAGTGCTGGATATCGGCGCGCAGACCTTGCTGGTGCCGATGGTGGAAAGCGCTGAGCAGGCGCAGCAGCTGGTGAAGGCCATGCATTACCCACCCAAAGGCGTTCGCGGGGTGGGTAGCGCATTGGCGCGGGCTTCGCGCTGGAACAGCATCCCCGGTTACCTGGACCAGGCGGATGAGCAGATGTGCCTGCTGGTGCAGATCGAGAACAAGGAAGGCTTGGCCAACCTGGACGAGATCGCTGCGGTGGAGGGTGTGGATGGCGTGTTTATCGGGCCTGCGGACCTGAGTGCCGCGATGGGCCACCGGGGCAATCCTGGGCACCCTGAGGTGCAGACAGCGATCGAAGACGCCATCGTGCGTATTGGCAAGGCGGGCAAGGCTGCCGGGATTCTCAGTGCAGACGAGAAACTCGCACGACGTTACATCGAGCTGGGTGCGGCGTTTGTGGCGGTGGGGGTCGATACCACGGTGCTGATGCGCGGGCTGCGCGAGTTGGCAGGGAAGTTCAAGGGTAACCCGGTGATCAGCAATGCCGGGGGTGGCGTCTACTAAGGTATCTCAGTGCATGGCACCGGCTTCGCCGGTGTTCGCGGGACAAGCCCGCTCCCACAGTGATCGCGCCAGCTTTCAGATTTTGTGCAAGACAGTTGCTCCCACAGATTTGGCGCTGGTTTCAGCTACTGCACCATTCTGTGGGAGCGGCCTTGTGCCGCGAATGGGCCGCAAAGCGGCCCCGGTTTTTCATGTTCAGATATTGATAAGTGCCTTCAGCACGGTCTTGAAAGTATCCAGCTGCTCTTCACTGAACTGCCCAAACACCTTGTCCTGCTGCTCCCGGGCAATGGTCCAAAGTGCCTCAGTCTCATCCACACCCTTCACCGACAAGCGCACCCGGCCTTCATCATCGGCAATCAGCCCTTTGCGCTTGAGGTTGGCCACCGCCTCTTCGATCTCCCGCGCCGGCATCGCCACTTCCCGTTGCAGCTCGTTCAGGCTCAACCCCGCATCGTTCTCCAGCACCATCAACATGCGCGCTTCGCTGGTACGCAGGCCAGTGCACAGCTGGCGCGGCTGGTAATCAGCCTGGTAGGCACGCAATGCCTGGGTCATCAGGTAGTACAGGTTGTGCTGCAGGCGGCCCTGGAAGTGGCTGCTCGGTGCCTGCCCTTCTGCACGCTGGGTCATGCGGGTATGCGGCAGCACCATGGAATAGGCGCCCTGGTGGTACAGCAGCGGCGAGCGGCCGAAATCATCGAAGGCCACCACCTTGCCCACCAGAATCCAGTGATCGCCACCGTCCAGCTGCTGGTACTTTTCACACTCGAAACGCGCCGCGCAGTCGGCGAACAGCGGTGCACCGCCAGCACCGGTTTCGTAGTCGATACCGGCAAAGCGGTCTTCCTTCGGCCGGGCGAAGTTGTTGGACAGGTCGATCTGGTCAGCCGCCAGAATGTTCACGGCAAAGTGCGAGGCTTCTTCGAACACCTCATGGCTGGTCGAGCGCTTGTCGATGCTCCACAGGATCAGCGCCGGGTCCAGCGACACCGAGTTGAAACTGTTGGCAGTGACGCCGACCTTGCGGCCACCGGGGCCGGCGGCGGTCACCACGGTCACGCCCGTGGCGAAGTTGCCCAGGGCGCGGCGGAAGGCACGTGAATCGAAGGTTTCGTTGGACATGCAAAGCTCCCGGGCAGGCCTGGCAGCCTGCCCTGATTGTTGTTGTGCTTGTGGGGATGATTAAAAGGCTGGCCGCTCAGACCATGGCCGGGTCGGGCTCCAGGCCCATCAGCTCACGGCCGAGGATTTGCGAACACACGTCGTAGTCGGTGTAGGCATGGGCGCCGGTCATGTGCGAATCGCGGAACAGCCGCTGCAGTTCGTTGCTCTCGAACCAGGCGCCACCGCCCGCCGCTTCCATCAGCCGGTCGACGGCCTGGATGCACATCTTCACCGCATAGCCCTGGTTGGTGCGCCAGAACGCCAGCGTGGCCCGCGTGGGGTATTCATGGCGGGCGCTGTACTCGGCAATCTCGTCCCAGCTCTTCTCCAGCAGCGCGCGGGCAGCGGCCACCTGGTGGGTGGATTCGGCCAGGCGCATCAGCGCCGGGGTGGCGGCGCCAACGGCTGCACCGGTGTAGGCCCGCACGCGGTTACGGGTTTTCTCGCGGAACACCTCCAGCATGCGCTCGGCAACACCCAGGCTGACCGTGGAGAAGCCACTGGCGAAATACGGGCGGTACGGGGCGAAGAAAATCTTGCTGTCAGGGTACAAGCCAAAGCCTGCCGACTTGCCCTCCATCATGTCCTTGGCCTTCTGGATGCGATGCTCGGGCACGAAGGCATCGCGCACGATCAGGGTCTTGCTGCCACTGCCGCGCATACCCACGGCATACCAGTCATCACGGATTTCATAGTCGCTGCGTGGCAGGATGGCAAAGCAGTAATCCTGGCTGCCTTCGGCATTCTTGCGGCGGAAACCGAGGATCGCCCATTCGGCGTGGTCGCAACCGGAGCTCCAGCCCATCTCGCCGCTGAACGAAACCCCACCCTCGACCTCTTCGGTACGGCCGAACGGCGCGATACTGCTGCTGGCGGTGGCGTCCGGGTCGGCGCCCCACACCTCCTGCTGCAGCTTGGGCGAGAACATCGCCATCTGGTGGCTGTGGGTGCACAGCAGGCTCATGGCCCAGGCGGTGCTGGCACAGGCACCGGCCAGCAGCGCGATGCACTGGGCGAACTCCGGCAGGGTAATTTCCATGCCGCCGTAGTGTTTGGGCAAGAAGGCGCGGTGCATGCCGATGCTTTTCAGCAAGGCGATATTCTCTGCCGGCACACTGCGGTCCTGTTCTGCGCGCATGGCATTGGCAGCGATGGTCGGCAGGATGGCCTTCAGGTCTTCCAGCAGGGGGTTTGGCTTTTTCATGAACGGTCTCTTTATTATTGGATTCGAAGACGCGCTCAGTATGGGATTGCTGTTTTGACGGCGGAATGCACGTTACGAGGGGAACATTGCACTTTCCATGGGGCTGTCAAATTGCCTTGAGAGAAGCATTGACCCGTGCAATTTCGATCACCACAATCCCCTGCTCAAGACGCGCGCGGCCCGCCGCGCCCCTGACGGAGCGATGCAGTTGAAAGACCTTTCCCCTTCTGCGGTGCGCGTGTGCGATGCCGCCGTCGGCCACTTCGCCGAGTACGGCTACGACGCTTCATCGCTGAACGAGATCGCCCAGCTGGCCGGTATGCGCAAGGCCTCCCTGTACGCGCACTTTGCCAACAAGGATGCCTTGTTCGTGGAGGTGTTCCAGCGAGCGCTGGTGCAGGAAACGGCCTTTGTCGAGCACGCATTCGCGCAGGAGGCCCGCGACGGCCTGGCGCCCGGGCACTGGCTGGCCTTGCACCTGGCTGAACGTTATGGCGGCTCGGCCGAGCTGCGCTTCGTGCTGCGCACGGCGTTTCTCCCCCCGGCGAGCATCAAGCCGATTGTCACATCGGGCTTTGAGAAATACCTGGACGGCATCCGTGAAGGGTTCTGCCAGGCACTGCAAGTTCGCCACGGCTGGGCAGATGAGCAGCACGGCCGCGTGGCGCTGTTTGCCGATGCCTACCAGGGCATTATCGACAGCCTGTATGTGGAGCTGATGTACGCCGGCCCCGCCGCCTATGAACGGCGCGCGGCGGCGTTGCTTAAGGTGCTCGAAGACTCGCTGTCACTCAACCGCTGACGCCTGCTGCGTCAGGGTTTGATCTTCTTCATTTCGTCCAGCAGTTGCATCAGCTGCTGGAGCTTGTCCTCACCGAACTGGGCGAGGATCTTGTCGTAGTTGCACGCCATTTCTTCACTCATCGCCAGGAACGCCTGCTGGCCGGCATCGGTCAGGCTGATGAACACCCGGCGCTGGTCTTCCGGTGACTTGCGCCGCGCCACGATGCCGTCGCGTTCCAGGCGCTTGAGCACCCCGCTCATGCTGGGCTTGAGGATGCACGCCAGTTCGGCCAACTGATGGCTTTCCAGCTCGCCCTGCTGGCGCAGGATACGGATTACCCGCCATTGCTGTTCGGTCAGGTCATGGGCATTCAACGCCGGGCGGAAGAACGCCATGGTCGCTTCGCGCGCCTGCAGCAAGGTCAAGGTCAGGGAGGGTCTTGGTGTGGTCATGCGGGCTCGTGGGGCTGGGAATTGCAAACCGATGAGTATGCCAGTGCATAATCATTAATACATTAATAGAATGGTTTCTACCCATTTCGCAACGGCAACGCTCATGATCACCCTCGAGAGCCCCACCTACTACTCGGCGACCAAGAAGTACAACCTGAGCTTCCCCACGCTGGAAAACGACATCGAGGCTGATGTGGTGGTGATCGGTGGCGGCTTCTCCGGTATCAACACTGCGCTGGAGCTGGCGGAACACGGCGTGACTAATGTCGTCGTGCTCGAAGCCCGCTACCTGGGTTATGGCGGTACCGGGCGCAACGGCGGACAGATCATGGCAGGCATAGGCCACGACCTGGAGAAGATCCGCAGCAGTGTCGGCGACCAGGGTGTGAGGGACATTTTCGAGATCAGCGAATTGGGCGCCGGCATCATCAAGGCGCGTATCGCCCGCTACGCCATCGACGCCGACTTCTGCCACGGCTACGGGTACATGGGTTTCAACCGCCGCCAGGAACAGACCCTGCGCCAATGGGAAAAGGCATTCAAGGCAATCAACACACACGACGAAATCCGGTTTCTTGGCGGCAGTGAAGTGCGCCAGATCATCGGCAGCAATGCCTACAGCAGCGCCCTGCTGCACATGGGCGGTGGCCACGTACACTCACTCAACCTGCTGCTGGGCGAGGCACAGGCACTGGTCGGCCATGGTGCGCGCATCTTCGAACACAGCCCCGCTCTGGAAGTGACCTACGGCGAGCGTATCAAGGTGCGCACTGGCCGCGGCTCGGTACGCGCCAGCAAGCTGCTGTGGGCCTGCGACAGCTTCCTCAACAAGCTGGAGCCGGAACTTCACGCACGCACCATCAACACCTATGCCTTCCAGATGATGACCGAGCCATTGACGGACGAGCTGATCGAGCGCATCAGCCCGATTCGCGGAGCCTACAGCGATATTCGCCCGGTGATCGACTACTACCGGGTCACCCGCGAAAACCGGCTGCTGTTCGGCGCCGCCACGCCCTTTATCGAGCACTTCCCGCAGGACCTGAAGGCCTGGAACCGCGCCCTGATGCTGAAGATTTTCCCCTACCTGAAAGACGTGCGCATCGACCTGGCCTGGGGTGGCCCGATGGCCACCAGTGCCAACCTGTTCCCACAGATCGGCACCCTCAGCAACCGGCCCAATGCCTTCTATGTGCAGGGCTATTCGGGCTTTGGCGTCACGCCCAGCCACATCATTTGCAAAGTCCTCGCCGAGGGCATGCAGGAAGGATCAAAGCGCTATGACCTGGTCAGCGCGGTCAAGCATGCGCGCATCTTCGGCAAGGATCATTTCCGCCCGCTGCTGCTCACCGCCGGCAAGACCGTGCACCAGCTGTCGGGCTACTTCAACGGCCGTCGCTGAACCTTCTGGCAGCGAGTCGTTCGTCAAGCATTACCTGGCGGTGACCTGAGCCCGATAGTCCTTGGGCGAGCGCTCGAACTGCTTCTTGAACGAACGGCTGAAATGCGCCGAGTCGGTAAACCCCCACTTGTAGGCGATCGAGGTAATCGACTCGCCCTTGAAGAACGGGTTGGCCAGGTCATCGGCGCTGCGCTTCAGCCGTGCCCGCTGAATATAGCGGCATACGCTATCGCCCTCCTCCTCGAACAGCCGGTACAGGTGGCGAACCGAAATGTTCAGGCGCCCGGCCAGGCTGGAGGGAGTAAGCCCAGGCTGTGACAGCGACTCGTCGATCACCTGCTGCACGTAACCCCGCAGATTGGCGCCGCTCAAGGCCCCAAGATTACCCGGCGTTTCGCCATGGCGCTCGAAGCCTGGCTCCAGCAGGGCGACAAAGGCGGTCTGCAGCGCGTCACCCTGGGCGCCATCACCGCTCACATTGCCGTCCTTGCACAGCTGGTCCATCAACACATGCAACATGCGCCCGCAGGCGTTAGTCGAGGAAATCTTGCCGAACATCGGGCCACTGCCCTGCACGTACTTGCGCACCTGCTCGCGTGACAGCGCCAACGAGACATGCTCGATCAAGCCGCTGGGGGTGATCTCGCAACGCCCGACCGAGTCCATCAACAGCAACTCGCCCGGCGCCAGGCTGACCTGCATACCGCCTTGGGACACGGTCGAATGGCCCGCACGCTGGCTCACCAGAAAGCAATGCTGGTCATCGTCGAGGGTGGGGTTTTCGCCCAGCCGGCGGATGTTGCCGGCATTGGTGCGCAGGTTGGCCAGCGGCAAGCCGGCGCGGGAAAAGGTGGAAACCTCGCCAATGAACAGCGAGTGATTGGACACAAGCTCCGTCTCGAAGCGGCCACAGATCTGCTGCATGGCCGTGGTCCAGCGTTCCAGCCCCTGACGGTTGGATTGTTGAGTATGCATGGCTGCCCTCGACGCAGGATTTGTTGTTATGCGCACATTGTTAACATGTTATCTATGTGCGCACAACTGTCATCATTTGTCGGTAGACACAGCAAGGCGTATGCCAAGCGTCGTCAAAGAGCGGGTAGCAAGGTGCTGAAATGGGCCAGGCTGGCCATCAGATGCGCCCGTTGTTGCGGGCTGATCGAAATGTAGCGGCGAAACGCAGGCATGCGGTTCACCACTTCGCTGCCCCCCATGTGCTCCAGCGTCAGCAGCCACTGGCCCTCGTGGCAGGCCAGGGTCAGGCGCTTGAAGTCCAGCGGCATCAGTGCCGCCCGCAATGCGTCATGCTGTTGCAGGCCATCACGCAGCCGGGTGAAGCGCGCCTGGTCGCCCTTGCGGTATACACAGGTGAGGCCCGTGCGGCGCAACGCACCGGCATGGCGCACTTCAAGGCTCACATCGCCCCCTTGCCGGGCAGCGACCTGCAACTGGAACTCGCAGGTGACGATGTGCATCAGCAAGTGTGCCTCGACACGTTCATGCACCTCGGCCCGCCAGCCTTGAGCCGGGTCTTGAAACACCCCGGCCGACGCGATGCCCTGCTGCCCCAGGTTGCGCGCCAGACACACCAGCGTTGCCCCTGGGCGGTAGCCGGAAGGCGCCCGAGGCGCCAACAGCTGCTTACGCAAACTTTTGATCATGCACGACGTGCTCCACGGCATGGCCAGGCTCGGCGGCGAACTCCTTCTCAAGCACATCCTCCACCCGCGCCGGCTTGAACGGGTTGACCTTCTGCACGCACAGCGTCCAGAACAATGCGTAGGCCGCAGTCGCACCCAGCATGATGGCAAACGGCACATAGACGTCGGCGGGGTTCATGCCTGGCGGCGTGATGAACGCCATGCCGATCAGAATGCCCGTGCTGGAGACGATTTGCGGCAGCGGGAACAGCGGCGAGCGGTAGGCACGCGGCAGGTCCGGGCGGCGGATGCGCAGGAGCACCACCGACAGCGTCACCAGCAGGTAGGCGGTGCTCCACGCACACACGGCGGCCAACACCAGGTGCAGGATGTTGTCCGGGTTGCCGCCCAGGTACCACGCGTGCAGGCAAGGGATCAGCGCCACTACCAGGATGCACAGCAGCGGCGTCTTGAAGCGCGGGTGCAGGTAGGTGAATACCTTGGGCAGCGCGCCGTCGACCGCCATGCCATAGAGAATGCGCGGCACACCGGCCATCAGCGTGTTGATCGTCGCAGCGCCAGCAAACAGGAAACCAATGCCCAGCCACACCGGGCCGATATCACCCATCACCTGCTCGGCAAAGCGCGGGATGGCCATGGGCGTGTCCAGCAGATGCACGCCGCTGGCGGCATCGAGCAGCACGTTTTCCACCTGGCGCTTCATCGCCGCACCGTAGATGAACATGCAGCTGGCCACGCCGAACAGCCCCAGTGCCATTGCACGCGGCAGCACCCAGGCCGAACGACGCAGCTCGGGCGCCAGAGGCGTGACGAACTCGCAGCCAACGAACATGAACATGGCCATGCCGATCAGCGACAGGATGGTCATCAGGTCAGTGCCCACCAGCGATACGCCGAACGGGCCGTCCAGCTCCACTGCCGGTGCTGCGATCAGGCCCAGCACACCGAACACCATCAAGGTGGTCCACATACCGAAGGTGAGGACCACTTCTGCACGGCTGAAGGCGCTGACGCCAAAGGCATTGAGCACCGCGAACGCCAGCACGAAGCACACCCCCAGCAGCCACGATCCGCCGGCGGATTCCGCCAGGGTGTTGAGGTGTTCGAAGTTCACCAGCGCCATCACGCCCGAGAGGATGGTTTCGGCGGTGCCGGCAAACACATGCACGATCAAGTAGGCCGATAGCGTGCCGGTGATGGCGAAGAAGCGGCCCAGGCCGCAGTTGATGTAGTCGTACACCGAGCCTGTAGTCGGCAAGATCGACGCGGCCTCGGCGAAGGTGGTGGACTGCGCCAGCATCATCAACGCGGCAATGACCATGGCCACGGCAAAGGCGCTGCCGCCGATGCCAAAGCCCATGGTCGCGGTGAGGATCACCGGGCTGGCCATGATCAGCCCGACAGTGCTGGCCAGTGCGGTGGGGAAACCGACCGTACCGCGGTTGAGGTGCTCGGTGAGCTTGTTATTGAGTGACATCGTTGTGCCCCGGCTTGTTTTTGTGGCGTTGAACGAGTGATTACTCTGCGCTGTGGGTGGCATGGCGTCTTGCCAATGGCTGCCGCCGGGTTTGTTGCTGCCTGCCAGCACCTGGCAGCCACAGTCATGCCGCTGTCACGCTGGCACAAGAACCGCTCTCGCCTGCTCACTAAGCTGCAGGCTTTGGCATCCTGCCCCCGGAGTTTGCATGAGCGACATTACCCTCCTTCCTGCCGTCACGGCATTCCTGGCCCGCGAGCATGGCGTGTTCATCCACGGTCAGCACCTCGCCAGCCAATCGTCCGCGAAAGTTGCCGTGATCAACCCGGCCAACGGCCAGACCATCGCCCACATCGCCGACGCCAACCAGGCCGATGTCGACCAGGCCGTCAGCTCGTCGCGCCAAGGCTTCACAACGTGGTCGCGCACCAGCCCAGCCGCCCGCGCCGCCGTACTGTTCAAACTGGCCGACCTGCTGGAAGCCAACCGTGAAGAACTGGCGCAGCTGGAAACCTTGCAGTCCGGCAAGCTCATCGACATCTCCCGCGCCTTCGAAGTAGAGCAGGCGGCACACTTCCTGCGCTACTACGCCGGCTGGGCCACCAAGATCACCGGGCAAACCATCACCCCGTCGTTGCCCTCGTTCGCCGGTGAGCGCTACAGCGCCTTTACCCTGCGCGAACCGATCGGCGTGGTGGTGGGCATCGTGCCGTGGAACTTCGCCACCATGATCGCCATCTGGAAGCTGGCCTCGGCGCTCACCACCGGCTGCAGCATCATCCTCAAACCCAGCGAGTTCACCCCGCTGACGTTGCTGCGTATTGCCGAACTGGCCACAGAAGCTGGCCTGCCGGCCGGGGCGCTGAACGTGCTGACCGGTGGCGGCCTGGTGGGCAAGGCGCTGATCGAGCACGCGGGCACCGACAAGGTCTCGTTCACCGGCTCCGTGCCCACGGGTATCGCCGTCGGCCAGGCCGCCATGGGCGCCAAGCTGACCCGCGCGACGCTGGAACTGGGCGGCAAGAACGCAGTGGCCTTCTTGCCCGATGTGGCAACCGACAAGGCCGTTAACGGCATCATCGAAGCCGGCTTCCTGCATTCGGGGCAAATCTGCGCTGCGGGTGAGCGCTTCTACGTGCACCGCTCGCGCATCGACCCGCTGCTGGACGCTCTGTCCCAGCGCCTGGGCCAGCTGAAAATCGGCTCGCCGCTGGACGAAGCCACCCAGTTCGGCCCGGTGGCCAACAAACCGCACCAGCAGAAGCTGGCCGAACTGTTCGCCATCGCACGCGCCGAGGGTAGCCAGATCATCCATGGCGGCAAGCTGGGCGACGGCCCCGGCTGCTTCGTTGAGCCTACGGTAATCCTCGCCAGGTCGGCCAGCGACACCCTGCTCAACCAGGAAACCTTCGGCCCGGTAGCCACCTTCCTGCCCTATGACGACGAAGACGAACTGCTGCACCTGATGAACGCCTCGCCCTACGGCCTCAGCGCCAGCCTGTGGACCAACGACCTGGCCAAGGCCATGCGCATGATCCCGGAAATCCAGGCCGGCACCCTCTGGGTGAACATGCACACCCTGCTCGACCCGGCGGTACCCTTTGGCGGCATCAAGGCATCCGGCATCGGCCGCGAGTTCGGCTCGGCGTTCATCGATGACTTCACCGAACTCAAATCGGTGATGATCCGCTACTGACCCACCCCTTGGCCAAGGCGTGCAAGCGCCTTGGCAGCCACGAACAAGACCCCGCCCCAGCGCACACGCCCTAATAGGCCATCGCCGCCAACCGCGATGGCCCCTCGCCAAGCCGAGGGTGCCCCCGAACAACAAAGGCCCCCCGTGAAGCGGGCCGAGAACAATCGAGGGATGTGTAATGGTCAAACCGCAAACGTTGTCCACCCTGGCACTGGCCACCTTGCTGGCCAGCCAGGCCGCGCAGGCTGTGGAGTTGTATGCAGACGACGACAGCCACCTGAACGCCGACATGCTGGCGGTTTGGGGCATGTTCAACAGCCGCAAGAACTACGACGGCACCCCCGGGGGATCAACCTGGCGCGAGGGCTTCATCAAGTATGGCCTCAGCGGCGACCAGGGCCTGGCCGGCAACGGCACACTGTATGGCAGCCTGAACTGGGTAAGCTCGGCCACCTGGGGCGATGGCGATGCAGCCGGCAACACCGACGGATCCGAACGCACCACCAAGATCGAGGACGCCTTCCTCGGCTGGCGCTCGGCCGACCTGTTCCCCGTGCTGGGCAAGGATGGCGTGGATATTTCCGCCGGCCGCCAGATCATTCGCCTGGGCAGCGGCTTCCTGATCAACGATGACGGCCCGAACCTGGGCAATGGCGTGGCAGAGGGTGCGCTGGACCGTGGTGGCGCCTACTACCTGGCCGCCCGCCACGCCTTCGACCGCACAGCGATGCTGCGCCTGGGTGGCAGCGAAGGTTTGCACGGCAGCCTGCTGTGGCTGAAATCCGACAACCGCGCCCAGGCCGAAACCGAACTGGCCGCCGGCACGCTGGACTACACCCATGCGCTGGGCACCGTGGGGTTGACCTGGATCCACGGCATCGACGTCACAGACCAGTGGGCCAGCGAATTCCAGAAAGCCCGCGAAGGCATGGACGTGTACAGCGTACGCGGCGAAGGCAGTGCCGGCATCGACAATGCCAGTTTCGCCTTCGAATACGCCTGGCAGGACAAGACCGACGGCCCAGAACAAGCCTGGTACTTGCAGGCCGGCTACACCTTCGCCGACCTGCCCTGGGCCCCCTCGATCACCTACCGCTATACCCGCTACTCGGCCGGCTGGGACTCGCTGTTCAGCGGCCTGTCCAGCGGTTACGGCACCTGGTTCCAGGGTGAAGTCGCGGCCAACTATGCCGGCCCCTTCAACAGCAACACCGGCATCCACCATGTGGGCGTGAAGGCGACGCCGCTGGAAAACGTTACGGTCGGCGCCCTGTACTTCGACTTCGACACGGTGCGCACCCGCGACAGCCTCAACCTCGATGCCCGCGAGCTGGACCTGTACGTGGAATGGGCGGTCAACGAACACCTGATCATCAGCCCGCTGGTGGGCCTGTACCAACCACGCAAGGACGAGCATAACGGTGGCAACCAGGTGGGGGGGAATGGCACCAATGTGTACAGCCAGTTGACCGTGGCCGTGCCGTTCTGAACCACATGGCTTTAAGCGCATGCGATCGATGTGGGAGCGCGTAGTTTCCTGAGGGGTTTGACCTTGCCTGGCCTGGCGAATAATATTCGCCAACCTACCGACCGGTAGGCGAAAAATCAGCCAGAGAAAACCATGCAAGCAGATCCCTCCCCCCCAATACGCTTCAGCTTCGCCCTGGGCCTCGGCCTGGTTGGCGCCCTCGGCCCTTCCGCTGTCGACATGTACCTGTCGAGCCTGCCGGAAATCGCCAGTCACTATCAGGCAAGCTTCACCCGTGTGCAGCTGACGCTCACCTTCTTCCTGCTGGCCATGGGCGCCGGCCAGTTGATCTTCGGCCCCATCGTCGACGCCTATGGCCGGCGAAAACCGCTGCTGGCCGGCCTGCTGCTGTTCATCCTCTGTTCGCTCGGCGCAGCCGCAGCCCCCAGCCTTGATACCCTGATTGCACTGCGCTTCTTCCAGGGCCTGGGCAGCGCACTGACCCTGGTGGTGATCATGAGCATGGTCCGTGACGTGAGCCAAGGCGTTGCCGCGACCAAGCTGTTCGCCCTGCTGATGACCATCGAAGGCGTGGCACCGATCCTGGCACCTGCCTTGGGCGGCGTGATCGATGCGCACTTCGGCTGGCGGGCAGTGATGCTGGTACTCGCCGGCATGGGCCTGGCGGTGTTGGTCAACAGCTTGCTGAACCTGCCGGACACCCTGCCCGTCAGCAAACGTGCCCCCCTGCACCTCGGCCACGCCTGCCGTACTTACCTGGCCATCCTCGCCGACCGCCGCTTCCTGCGCCCGACCCTGGCCGTGGCTGCCGTGTTCTTCTTCCTGTTCGCCTACATCGGCGGCGCCACACTGGTGTACCAGGCCCACTACGGCCTGAGCGCCCAGGCCTTCGGCCTGCTGTTCGGGGCCACCGGGGTGTCGATCCTGTTCGGCGCCATGGCCGCAAGCCGCCTGATCGGCCGCCTGGGCCTGAACAACCTCACCCGCCTGGGCGTGCTGTGCATGGCTGGCGGCGCCTGCATCAGCCTGCTCGGTGCGCTCACTGGCCTGGGGCTACCGGGTGTGGCTGGCGGCATGGTGGTGGCGCTGTTCGGTTTAGGCATCGCCGAGTCGACGCTGATGTCATTGGTCATGGCCTCGCAAGACAAGGCCTTGGGCTCCACCGCAGCGCTGCTGGGCGCCATCCAGCTGTCGGTGTCCGCCAGCGCTGCCCCGCTGGCCGCCGTGGTACTCGGCCACGGCCCCACCGCGTGGGCCGCGCTGCTCGCCCTGTGCACCCTGGTGGTCTGCCTGCTGACGGCACTCAGCTTGCGCGACACCCCCGCCAGCTTCTCGCTCGCTGGCCATTGAGGCCCTGGCACTGACGGTCAACTCGACTGGCAGGCAGGCACAAGACGACCTACCAGTCGTTAGCGAAACTGGCTGCCACGTCACCAACAACAAATCCGACGGCAGCCAGCCCCGCGAGACCCGCCATGACCCCCGATACCAGAATTGATTTCATCTACCTGTCCGAACAGGACATGATCCGCGCCGGCGTGACCGACATGCCCGCCTGCGTCGACACCATGGAAGAAATGTTCGGCCTGCTGTACCAGGGCGACTACCGCATGGCCGGCCCGAACAGCGACTCGCACGGCGCGATGATCACCTTCCCCGAGCACTCGCCGTTCCCCACCATGCCCAAGCCCACCGCCGACCGGCGCATGATGGCGATGCCGGCGTACCTGGGTGGCAACTTCCAGACCGCAGGTGCCAAGTGGTACGGCTCGAACATCGCCAACCGCGAAAAGGGCCTGCCGCGCTCGATCCTGATGTTCACCCTCAACGATGCCGACACCGGCGCTCCGCTGGCGCACATGTCGGCCAACCTGCTGTCGGCCTACCGCACCGGCGCCATCCCGGGTGTGGGCGCACGCCACCTGGCACGCAAGGACGCCAAGGTCATCGGCCTGGCCGGCCCAGGCGTGATGGGCAAGACCACGGTCGCCGCGTTCATGGCCGTCTGCCCGCTGATCGACACCCTCAAGCTCAAGGGCCGCGGCCAGAAGAACTTGGATGCCTTCGTTGCCTGGGTCAAAGCCACTTTCCCGCAAATCACGACGATCCAGGTGGTTGAAACCCTGGAAGACGTGGTACGCGGCTCCGACCTGGTCAGCTACTGCAGTTCGGGCGAAGTCGGTGACCCCAGCCAGTACCCGCTGGTACGCCGCGAGTGGGTCAAGCCCGGTGCGTTCCTGGCCATGCCGGCCCCATGCAGCATCGACGCCGGCATGGAGCAGGACGACGTGCGCAAGGTGGTGGACAACACCGGCTTGTACGAAGCCTGGTTCGCCGAGTTGCCCAAGCCCGCACACAACCACGTACCGCTGGTTGGCGTGCGCTTCATGGACATGATTGCCGAAGGCAAGCTGGCCGCCGAGCAGGTGGAGGACATCGGCAAGATCATCAGCGGCGATGCACCAGGGCGCCTGCACGACGACGAAATCATCCTGATGTCGGTGGGCGGCATGCCCGTCGAGGACGTGGCCTGGGGCACCGTGGTGTACCGCAAGGCGCTCGAACAAGGCATCGGCGTAAAGCTCAACCTCTGGGAAACCCCCGTTCTCAGCTGATCCCTCCACTACCGGATAACAAGGCAAAGCCCATGACACAGATCACCAAACTGAAAACCGGCTCCAAATTCGAAGACATGGCCAGCTACTCCCGCCTGGTGGCGGTGGACAACTGGATTCACGTCTCCAACACCGCCGGGCGCAACCCACAGACCCAGGTCATCCCGGAGGATGTGATCGAGCAGACCCACCAGGTGTTCGCCAACATCGAAACCGCCCTGGCGGCGGTCGATGCCAGCCTGGCCGACGTCATCAACTCACGCGTGTTCATCCAGGACCCGGCCGATGTGCCACGGGTAATGGACGTGATCGGTGAAAAGTTCCGTGGTATCGACCCGGCCACCACGGTCACCTGCCCGCCTCTTGGCTCGACCGTGTACAAGGTCGAGCTGGAAGTCACGGCCTATCGCGGCGCGGGGCAAGCACACGTGACCCTGATCCGCCTTGGCCAGTAAAGGCTCTGACTGCCCCTGAGCACTCCCCTGTCTGACCTGTATCGAGTAAAGCCATGTCTCCCAAGATCGCCCCTGTGCAAACCAGCGCCCGACACCCCGACGCCACCACCGTGGTCATCATCGGTGGCGGCATCATCGGCCTCACCGCCGCATTGACCCTCGCCGAACGCAACATCCCGGTGGTGGTGCTGGAAAAGGGGCGCATCGCTGGCGAACAGTCGTCCCGCAACCTGGGCTGGGTGCGCAAGACCAACCGCCACGCCCACGACATCCCCCTGGCGCTGGCGGCCGACCGGCTGTGGGCCGAAATGCCGGCACGGGTGGGCAGCGACGTCGGCTATCGCCAGGCCGGCATCATGTTCATCGGCCGCAACGACACGCAGATGGGCATGCATGAAGGCTGGCTGAAAAGCGTCGAAGCACTGGGCCTGGACTCGCGCTTGCTGAGCGCGCGTGAAATTGCCCAGATGGTGCCGGGTGGCCGGGCAGACTGGGCGGGCGGCATCTTTACCCCGTCGGACGCACGCGCCGAACCCACCCTGGCCGCCAGCGCCATTGCCCGTGCGGCAATGGCCAAGGGCGCGGTGGTGGTAGAGCACTGCGCAGTGCGCACCCTGGTCACCGCTGCTGGCCGAGTCAGCGGCGTGGTCACCGAGCAGGGCGAGATCCGCTGCGACCAGGTGTTGCTGGCCGGGGGCCTGTGGTCACGCAAGTTCCTCGGCAACCTGGGCATCAACCTGCCAACCTTGCCGCTGACCTGCTCCGTGCTGCGCACCGAACCCATGGACGGGCCCACCGACATCGCCGTCGGTGCACCGGACTTTTCCTTCCGCAAGCACAAGGACGGCGGCTACATCGTCACCCAGCGCGGCGCGCTGGATGCCTTCCTGACCCTGGACCACTTGCTGCTGGGCAAGCGTTACCTGCCCCAGTTGCGTGCCCAGCGGGACTTCCTGCGCATCAGCTTTGGCAAGTACTTCTTCAAGGATCTGGCCCTGGCCCGGCGCTGGAAAGCCACCGATGTCACCCCCTTCGAGCGCGTACGGGTACAAGACCCGCACGCCAACCCGGCACTCAACGACGAAGCCATGCGCAACCTCAAGGCGGCCTGGCCCGTGTTCGAACAGGCCCGTATCGCCAGCGCCTGGGCCGGGACCATCGACGTCACCCCCGACTCCAACCCGGTGATCGGCCCGGTGGCCACTCTTCCGGGCCTGACCCTGGCCACCGGTTTTTCCGGGCACGGCTTCGGCACCTCGCCTGCGGCCGGCCAGCTGGCTGCGGACCTGGTATCCCAGGCCGCTCCGCTGATCGACCCCGCCCCTTACCGCTTCGAACGCTTTACCTGACGTCATAGCGATGACTGGCCATGAATGGATTTCCCCCGACAAGCTGTTGCGAATTTACTTACAGTGAAATACTGTATGTGCATACAGCAAAACAAGGAAATGCCTGTGTCCAGCACCGCCTCCGCCACCCCGAGCAGCTATGAACAGCTGGGTGTACGCATCCAGAAGATCATCAACAGCCCTACCGCCCAGCGCAGCCGAGCGGCGCTGATCTTCCGCCTGGAACAGGAAAGCCCGGAAGACTGGGAAACCTTGCTTGAGGAGATCGCAGAAAACGACAACGTCACCCTCGCTCACCGCGACGACGGTGGCGTACAGGTTTTCTGGACCGTACCGAAGGAAGACTGACCCCGCATGAGAGTTTCGTTTTTTGCCGCAGCCTGCCTGTTACTGACCGCTCCACTTGCCCAAGCCGATGCCCCACGCACCTTTCAGGAGGCCAAGAAGGTCGCCTGGATGTTGCCGCTGACCGAAAACTGACCCAGTTTCGCCCATTGTGCTGACTGAAAACTGACCCAGGTGTTCCACTGTACCTGCTCAATTTTTGAGCAGGAGAACACAGGGTGATCAGTATGGAAATGATGGGCAAAATTCGCCGGATGTATTTCCGCGACAAGCTGTCGTGGCATGAGATAGCCAAGCGCACCGGCCTGTCGCGCAACACCATCCGAAAATGGGTCAGAGCGTCGGAGTCCAAGCAGCCGGTTTATCAGCGTCGAGCCGTGTTCAACAAGCTCAGTCCCTTTCACGAGATGTTGGAGCAGGCGCTGCGGGCTGATGCCTTGAGGGCCAAGCAACATCGTCGCAGTGCCAAGGCGCTGCTGGCCATGATCCGCGCTGAAGGCTATGACGGCGGCTACAGCCAGCTCACTGCCTTCGTTCGTCATTGGCGCGGAGAGCAAGGCAAGGCGGTACGGGCATTTGTGCCGTTGGCGTTCGCATTGGGCGAGGCCTTCCAGTTCGATTGGAGCGAGGAAGGCCTGCTGATTGGCGGTGTTTTCCGACGTGTCCAGGTCGCGCACATGAAGCTATGTGCCAGCCGAGCCTTCTGGCTAGTGGCCTATCCCAGCCAAGGGCATGAAATGCTGTTCGATGCCCATACCCGCTCATTCGCCGCCATGGGCGGCGTGCCGCGTCGCGGCATCTACGACAACATGAAAACGGCGGTCGACAAGGTCTCCAAGGGTAAAGGCCGCACGGTCAACGCTCGCTTCATGGTGATGTGCTCGCACTACCTGTTCGACCCGGACTTCTGCAACGTAGCGTCCGGCTGGGAAAAAGGTATCGTCGAAAAGAATGTCCAAGATAGTCGGCGCCGCATCTGGCTGTCTGCCTGCGACAATACTTTCCATAGCTTCGAAGAGTTGAATGCCTGGCTTGCCCAGCGCTGTCGGGCTCTGTGGCACGAGCTGATCCATCCGCAGTACAACGGCCTCACCGTTGCAGAAGTCTTAGAACTGGAGCGCGTCGAAATGATGCCGATGCCGACGCCTTTCGACGGTTATGTAGAGCGCACGGTTCGCGTTTCCAGCACCTGTCTGATCAACGTGGCCCGCAACCGCTATTCAGTACCCTGTGAGCGTGTTGGCCAGTGGGTCAGCAGTCGGCTCTATCCCTCGCGAATCGTCGTGATTGCCGATGATGGTGTGATTGCCAGCCACGAGCGCCTGTTTGATCGCGATCAGGTCAGCTACGACTGGCAACACTATATCCCCCTCATTGAGCGTAAACCGGGAGCCCTACGCAATGGTGCCCCGTTTGCCGACCTACCCAAGCCACTACGCCTGCTCAGGCGCGGGCTGCGGCGGCATCTACAGGGTGATCGGGTCATGACCCAGGTCTTGGCCGCCGTGCCCGTCGCTGGCCTGGATGCTGTCCTCGTAGCGGTTGAGCTGGTTTTGGAATCTGGCAGCCTGAGCGCTGACCACATCCTCAATATCGTGGCCCGTCTGACCGCCCGTGAAGCACCACCCTCGGTCGAAACCAACCTGCAACTGAAAGTTACCCCTATCGCCAATACCGCGCGCTATGACCGGTTGCGCAGCACAGATGAGGAGGTGCGCAATGCGTGATCTTACAGAGGAACTCAAAGACTTACGCCTGCACGGCATGGCCACTGCCTGGGCAGATCTGGCCGCACAAGGTGAATCCACCACCGCCTCATCGAAATGGCTGATCGAGCATCTCCTCGATCAGGAACACGCCGACCGGGCAGTGCGCTCGGTACATCATCAGATGAATATGGCGAAACTGCCCATACACCGCGATCTGGCTGGCTTCGACTTCGGTGTATCCAGCGCTGATGCCCGGCTGATCAAGGAACTGTCCACTCTGACCTTCACCGACACAGCTCAAAATGTGGTGTTCATCGGCGGCCCTGGCACCGGTAAAACGCACCTCGCCACCGCCCTGGCGGTGGCCAGCATCACCCAACACAACAAGCGTGTACGCTTCCACTCCACGGTCGATCTGGTCAACCTGCTGGAGCGTGAGAAGCACGAGGGTAAGACAGGGCGTATCGCCCGAGGACTACTGCGTGCAGATCTGGTAATCCTTGATGAGCTTGGCTACCTACCTTTCAGCCAGAGCGGCGGGGCCTTGCTGTTCCACTTGCTCTCTAAGCTTTACGAGCACACCAGTGTGATCATCACCACCAACCTCAGCTTCGCCGAATGGTCGAGCGTATTTGGCGACGCCAAGATGACCACGGCCTTGCTCGACCGATTGACCCACCACTGCCACATCGTCGAGACGGGGAATGAATCGTACCGCCTGCAAAACAGCACCTTAGTGGCCAAGACCAAGATCCAGGCGAGGGAGCGCAGGCGACAGGATATCGAGGAGGCGGAGGACGACCCGTTTTGACCTCTTTGGGCTGGCCTTGCTGAGTGCAGGGTCAGCACTTTTACGACGCTGTCGACTGCTAGGCTTATCCACAATTGCCGGGGTCTAAATCGGCAAGCAGCCCTGGGTCATTTTTCAATCGGCAGGGTGGGTCAATTTTCAATCAGCGCCGACATGATAAAGCATCGTACGCAGCTCAAAGCCTGTTAGAAGGCCCCCCGTCAGCGGGCGTAGCGAATCACTCAGCGGTGTCAGGCCTCAGAGGGCGCGTACTCCACTTTGGCAAGTTGCTCAGCAAGGCAAGCTACTGGCTACATGCTGCTCACGCGTGGTGCGGGGCGACCACAAAAAATGACTGAAACTGCCCAGTTTCACTCAAAAGATATACGACCAATTGCCGATTCAGCTAATCATCCAGAATGCCAAAATAATTTTTTTGGTATGATGGCTTTTTGCGATCACTGAAAATTGATTCCGAGGCTTTACTCGATGAAAAACAATGGCCCTGTGACTACGAGAGAGCGTGATTTCGACGCGACTCAACGCTTGATCACGACTACGGATACGCATGGCACCATCACATACTGTAATGATGCCTTCGTCAGCATCAGTGGCTTCGAACGTAATCAGCTGCTGGGGGCCCCGCACAATATCGTGCGCCATCCGGATATGCCAGAAGCGGTATTCGCGCACATGTGGAGTCACCTCAAGGTCGGCAAGGCCTGGATGGGCATCGTTAAGAATCGCTGCCAAAACGGTGACTTCTATTGGGTCAACGCCTATGTGACGCCGATAACCGAAAACGGCCGGGTGACGGGGTATGAGTCAGTACGGGTAAAACCGGATGCCGAGCAAGTGCGCAGGGCCTCTGCCCTATATGCACGGATGCGCTCTGGAACGTGGAGCGATTCAGCAGGCAAAGCTTCACGTTTCTTGCGGATGCTGGCTATGCCTCTGCTTGCCAGCCTACTCGTGTTGGCAGTGTCTCTGCTCATCTCCCCGGCAATTGCCAGCGGTTGCGCAGTGATTGCGTTTTTTGCATTACAGGCTTGGCAAAATCGGCTTTCCGAGCATTTGTTATTACGTTTGAAAAATACTGTGCATGGGGCTTTCGATAGCGAATTAATTGCTCGCACCTATACCGACTTGGTTGGTAAACCCGCCCAGATACAAATGGCGTTGATCAGTGAGCGCGCGCGAATTAGCACCGTGCTTAGCCGTCTTGAGGATTATGCAGACCATAGTTCAGAGCTGGCCCAACGCAGTGGTCAATTGACCAGCAGCGCCGAAACCTCTTTGCTGGCTCAGCGAAGCGAGGCCGATATGACGGCAACTGCCATGCATGAGATGGCGGCCTCGATTGCCGAGGTATCAGCACATGTTCATCGCACCGCAGATGAGGCGAAGCGGGTTAATACACTGGCTCGTAACGGCTCTGCCGAGGCTGGCAAGACACGCGACGTGATCGAGAGCTTGGCACATACGGTGTCCGGAATTAGCGATTCGGTGGAGGCATTAGCGCGCGACACTCAAACTATTGAACAGGCAGCGGGTATGATTCGGGCAATTGCCGAGCAAACCAACTTGCTAGCCTTGAATGCGGCCATCGAGGCGGCACGAGCCGGCGAACAGGGCCGGGGCTTTGCCGTGGTGGCAGATGAAGTACGAGCCTTGGCATCGAAGACTCAGGAGTCGACCAAGGCTATTCAGGACATCATCAAGGCACTGTTGGCGGGGGCGCAGAACGCGGTGACTATAGCCCAGGCCGGCACCCAAGAGGCCGCCGCCGGTGTGCAGCAGGTGATCGCTACCCAGGAGGCGCTGCAAGGAATCAGTAGCGCCGTTGGCTTGATCCATGACATGGGCCAGCAGATGGCGGCGGCATCAGAAGAACAGGCGCATGTCGCCGAGGATATTTCCCGGCAGATCACGCGCATTGCCCAAGCCTCTGACCATAATGCCGAGCTGGCTGGGGAGTCCGCGCAGGTGGGCAACGACTTGAAACAGACATCACATGCCATGCATGCATTGGTTGAGCGCTTCGGTAACTGAAATGAAAAAATGGGGAGAGAACAATCAGGTGCCTGACGGGGCGGAACCGAATACATGGAATGGCCTGGAGTCAGCGCTTGCCGGTGCTATTTTCAATGCCGCTGTAGATGCCATCATGGTCATCAACGCACGCGGTGCTCTCCAGGCGGTTAACCAGTCTACACAAACACTTTTCGGCTTCAGTTTGGACGAGATGCTCGGCAAGAACATCTCCATGCTAATGCCCGCACCGTATGCCCAAGAGCACGATAATTATTTAAACAACTATTGCTCTAGCGGTGAGCGCAAGATCATCGGCATTGGCAGAGAGGTCACGGGCCAGCGCAAAGACGGCAGCTGCTTTCCGCTGCATTTGAGCGTCAGTGAGTTCAGTCAGGATGGTCAGCAGTTATTCGTCGGCATCTGCCACGACATCAGTGAGCGCCGCAAGTTCACCGAGCACATTGCCTTTCTGGCCAAATACGACGGGCTTACCGGGTGTGCCAATCGACGTGAGTTTATTGAAGGGCTGTCCAAAGCCATTGAGGCTTGTCAGACCAGTGGGCGGAAGATTGCAGTGTTGTTCATCGATCTGGACGGTTTCAAGCAGATCAACGACAACCATGGTCATCAGATTGGCGACCGCTTGCTCAAGCTAGCAGCTGAGCGTTTTCAGAAAACCTTGCGCGATAGTGACTTATTAGGTCGGGTGGGGGGAGACGAGTTCGTCGTCTCTATCAATCTAGATTCCAAAGGGGAAACAGCCTCTCACATCGCCGCACGCTTGATGGAGGCGCTGAAGGAGCCATTCGTCATTGATAATCGGGCACTCAGTGTCGGCGCAAGTATCGGCATCAGCCTGTACCCCGATGACGGTCTGACAGCCGATGAGGTGATGAATGAAGCTGATATCGCCATGTATCAGGCCAAGGTGGAAGGAGGCGGCTGTATTCGCCTATTCGATCAAGCGTTACGTGAACGATCCGAGCGCGTCTATCGCCTGCTCAGTCGCTTGCGCAAAGCCATTTCGCTAGAGCAGTTCGAGTTGCATTACCAGTTACAGTTCGATATGCAGACCTTGCAGCCGTGCGGCATGGAGGCCTTGCTGCGTTGGCGTGATGGCGTTAATGGCCTAGTGGCACCAGATCAGTTTATTCCTGTAGCACTGGAATACGGCCTGATGCCGACTATTGGACGCTGGGTCATTCGCCAAGCGTGCAAAGACAATATGACGCTAATCGAAACGGGCCTGCTGGATGTGGCGGTAGCGGTCAACATCTGTGCCCCGTTGTTCAGTGAAGCCGGATTCTGCGCGCTGGTTCATCAGTTGCTTGTTAGCACTGGACTGCCGGCTGAACGTTTGGAGCTTGAGATCACCGAAGATGTGGCAATGAATTCTTCGGCCCAGGTATTGCAGACCTCGGATGAACTGCATGAGGCCGGCATCCGTTTGGCAATGGATGATTTTGGTGTCGGCTTTTCGTCGTTGAACCGGTTGAAAAAGTTGCGGTTTGACAAGCTGAAGATCGATCGATCGTTCGTTACTGGTCTTCTTGAAAGCCGCAGCGATCAGGCTATCGTTCAGGCCATTCTCGGTATGGCCAAAGGACTCAGTATGCGCACGGTGGCTGAGGGGGTTGAAACGGAGGAGCAACTAGCCTTCCTGCGGGAGGCAGGATGCTCTCAAGGGCAAGGTTTCTGGTTTGCCAGGCCGATGCCACTACCTGAACTAATTGAGTGGTTGCGGGCGCGGCGTTAGCAGGGCAAACACCTGCCGTTGCACCGGCGTCAGTACGCCTCACTGAATATGATTCAGTTGATCTCCCGCCTTGAAGTCCTAATCGGCGGCCCCTTAAAGAATGTCTGGGAAGAGGCTTCTGGAGTGTCGTGCCAGAGAGGGCCGATTCGGGCAATCCAGAAGAGTACCGTCTCGACAAAGACCTCAACTATCTCTGGCCGCCAGTCACCGTCACTGAACTTGCCCATCAATCACACCTCGATTCATTGCCAGTGATCATCACGCAGCCAATATCGACAAATCCTAACTACAAAAAGCGGCGAGATACTGGCGGCACCTTCGGTATCAAAGGAGAACACCGCCTAGCACACTGGGCGCGCGATTGCATGGGAGCAGCACAGGTACGATTCGCCCCAACTCTGCCGGTCAAAACCATCAGCGTGGTGGATCACAATCACTGGAAAGGATGGTCAGGGTCTCCAGCATGAATGGGCCACAATCTCTGGAACTGAGTGTCAGCATCACTGGAATACACAAAGACTTGAAAGCAGTCCAACAGCTGCAGTTCTGGGTCGACTGGCAGCGGGCTTAGGGGTTTCGCTGACCGAGCTACTCACAGAGGAAACTGCGCTTCCTTACTCAATTCTGCGACGTCAGGCAGACCAGCCAACCTGGCAGGACAGCCAAAGCGGCTACATCCGCAGGCAGGTCGCGGAACGGAAGGATTCTAGCAGTAGCGAGCTCATCGAAATCGACCTGCCACCGGCTACTCGAGTCGATTACCCTCAATGGCACAGCAATCCCTACCATCAGCGAGTTTGGTTGCTCGAGGGAGCGCTAGAGGTGCTGTACGGTGACGACAGATATTCGATGCAGCCTGGTGATGTGCTTGAATTTGCGGTCGATAGGTCAGTGAGCTACATCGCTGACCAGGACGAAGGCTGCCGCTACCTACTGAACCTTTTGTATCAATGAACTCAGGCTACTCCAGCCACACTGACGTGAGCTCCAGCGCCAACCCACGACCTTCGTAAATTGCTCGCATGGTCACTACTGGCTCCCATAGTACCCACGAGCAATATGGGGCGATACTTTAGCCACTTGGCCCAGTCTTCCGATCAGCGATCCGACTTTGTGTAAGGAATTTCCTCCTATGCTCCACTCCATCAAGGCCGGTCGCTATCAGGCCACGTTTTCTCGAAGTGCTTGCGCCTGGTTGATGGTCGATGGCATAGGCGTGGAGCAGTGGGTCGCCCAGCACTTGGATTACGAACAGGCGGCAACGCTTGGGCTGTCGCTGATTTGGCTGCTCGATGAGGATGAAGAAAAGCTAGCGAAGCGCCGATTCATTCCAGGTGAAGACGGCACCTCGACGCTTGTGCCACTACTGGTTTGCTCGGACGACATGGATTTCGACTGCACGGTGCTCATGGTTGAGCAGGTCGTAGCCGATGGCGTCGTCACCTGGGCACGGTTCGGGATGAGTGCCTCGGGCGGGCTTGAGGTAGGAGCGCAAACGAGATGGATGACAGGCTTCCAACCTGTGTCTTTTGCCGTTTCTGACTTCCAGCAAGCGCTGCAGGACTTCGAAACGATCCTTGTCACTCCGACCACCTGACTTGATCTTTGGCTCGTCAATAGACGGGAGACGAAGCTACATCACGCTTGGAATTTCTCAGTATCCAGCTTACCAATACAGCGGCGCTGCTTTCCCAGTGGTCACTCCCACTGATCATTCGCGCTTCGTACTTGGGAGAACGCTTCATTTACGTAAGCGGCCAGAGAACACACCTTCAGAAATCCGGAATTAAGGGCGATGGTGTCCGCCTATTTTAAGCGGACGCGATCACCCTTATCGCCAGGATTTCCATGCGCCAACGAAGCTCCTATCCCAAACCCTTTAAGGCCCAGGTCGTGCAGGAATGCCTGAAACCCGGTGCCTCAGTTTCCAGCGTCGCCATCAGCCACGGCATCAATGCCAACGTGATTCGCAAGTGGCTGCCGATTTACCGTGATAAACCCGTCGCGCCACTTCCCGCGTTTGTACCGCTGCAACCGATTCCTAAACGGCAAGCTGATGAAGCCGTGGTCATCGCACTGTCGCTGGGCGACAAATCCATCACGGTAAAATGGCCCATCTCCGACCCGGACGGCTGCGCACGTTTTATCCGCAGCCTCTCGCAATGATGCGCATCGACGCCATCTGGCTAGCCACCGAGCCCATGGACATGCGCGCCGGCACCGAAACTGCGTTGGCCCGCGTGGTCGCTGTGTTCGGTGCGGCGAAGCCGCACTGCGCTTATCTGTTCGCCAACCGCCGGGCCAACCGGATGAAGGTGCTGGTGCACGATGGCGTGGGCATCTGGCTTGCCGCGAGGCGTTTGAACCAAGGCAAGTTTCACTGGCCTGGCACTCATCGCGGCTTGGAAGTTGGGCTCGACGCTGAACAACTTCAAGCGCTGGTGCTCGGTTTGCCATGGCAGCGAGTTGGCGCTAACGGCGCAATCACAGTGATTTAGCCTTGCTTTTCAGCTGTGGCAGGTGGATCGCTTTGGTAAAATCCACGGCATGACTTCCTCGCCCAATCTCGCCCAAATGACACCCGAACAACTGCGCGCACTCGCTGCGCAGTTGCTGTCGAAGGTCGACACCATGGCGCGAAAAATCCATCGTGACGAGACGATCATCGAGCAGCTCTCTCACGAGATTGCCATCCTCAAGCGCCACAAGTTCGCCAAGCGCAGCGAGCAGATCAGCCCAGCGCAAGGCAGCTTGCTGGATGACTTGCTCAACACCGACCTTGAGGCTATCGAGGCAGAACTGAACGCGCTTCGTCCCGCCCCAACGTCGGACGAACCCCGCCAAAAGCCCAAGCGCGCGCCGCTACCGCCGCAGTTCCCACGTACCGTCATTCGTCACGAGCCAGAGAACACCCAGTGTGTCTGCGGGTGCCAGCTTCAGCGCATCGGCGAAGACGTTAGCGAGAAGCTGGATTACACACCTGGCGTGTTTACCGTTGAGCAGCATGTACGTGGAAAGTGGGCCTGCCGCCAGTGCGAAACACTGATCCAAGCACCGGTGCCGGCCCAGGTGATCGACAAGGGCATCCCGACCGCAGGCCTACTGGCGCATGTGATGGTAGCCAAATTCGCTGACCATCTGCCGCTGTACCGGCAAGAAAAGATCTTTGGCCGTGCAGGCCTGGCGATCCCGCGTTCAACGCTGGCTCAATGGGTGGGCCAAACTGGCGTACAGCTACAACCGCTGGTGGATGCACTGCGCGAAGCGGTGCTGGCTCAGCGAGTCGTGCATGCCGATGAAACTCCGGTGCAGATGCTGGCTCCCGGAGAGAAGAAAACGCATCGAGCTTATGTCTGGGCTTATTGCACGACGCCTTACTCGGCCCTCAAGGCGGTGGTCTACGACTTCAGCCCCAGCCGCGCCGGCGAACATGCGCGCAACTTCCTGGGCACCTGGAACGGCAAGCTGGTCTGTGATGACTTCGCGGGTTACAAGGCCAGCTTCGACCTGGATATCACCGAAATCGGCTGCATGGCGCATGCCCGCCGTAAGTTCTTCGACCTGCATGCAGCGAACAAAAGCCAGTTGGCCGAACAAGCGCTGCACTCAATCGGCGGGCTGTACGAAGTCGAACGGCAGGCCAAAGACATGTGCGATGAAGAACGATGGCGATTACGCCAAGAAATAGCGGCGCCCATTGCACAGAAGTTACATGAATGGATGCTGGCTCAGCGCGACCTCGTGCCCGAGGGGTCGGCCACGGCCAAGGCTCTGGATTACAGCTTGAAACGCTGGGTAGCGCTGATGCGCTACCTGGATGATGGTGCCGTACCCATCGACAACAACCCGGTGGAGAACACGATCAGACCATGGGCGCTTGGGCGCTCCAATTGGTTGTTCGCCGGGTCTCTGCGCAGTGGCAAACGAGCGGCAGCGATCATGAGTTTGATCCAGTCGGCACGCATGAACGGGCATGATCCGTACGCATATCTCAAGGATGTACTGACGCGATTGCCGACGCAGAAAGCTAGTGAGATCGAACATCTACTGCCGCATCAGTGGATGCTGCGTAATTGCATGGACTTGACCACCCGTTTGCACTCGACTTGACCAGTTGTTTGCATCGAATTTGAACCGCGCACGGGTACGCCCTGACCGGCAGAAATCGACCGACTCTGTTGAAAAAGTCGGTTCGCCCAAACAGCCCGGTCATTGACTGGTTAAAACGCCTTTTTTGCACACTGCTACGTGAAATCTGAGTCCGGAAGCCTCTGCCGAAAGTAAAGATTTCAATCTCGGACTCATACTTTTCTGCTGCGGAAACCATGGTCGACTTTTTCAACAGAATCGGCCAAAAGCGGACGTAGCTAATAGACCACTGCTTTCGGTCAGTGCGCGGTCATGAAAGCAAGTAGCTGGCCGCAGGCACTCCGGATAAGGCCATCAGCGCCCTTCGATTAACTCTCCGAACAACTCCCTGACCTTGACTTTGGCATCCGCCAACGCGACTCGGCCTTCATCGGTAATCTCGTACATGCGTCGCTCACGGCGCCCGGTACGCTCATGGTGCGAGCGCAGATAACCTTTCTTTTCCAGACCGTGCAGCATCGGATACAGCGTGCCCGCGCTAAGCTCGTAGCCGTGGTGTCGCAACTCTTCGATGATGGCCAGCCCGAAGATGGGAGCCTCGGCGGCGTGGTGCAGGATGTGCAGGCGGATCAACCCGCCGTAGAGGTCTTTGTCGGTCATTCGCCGCCTCTCACAGGGCAATGCTCAACAGCCCGCCTAGGATACCGCTGCCCAGCACGACCAGCCACGGCGGCAGCTTCCAGAACATCAACGCCACCAGTGCCACAAGGGCCAGGCCGAAGTCTTGCGGGCCATGAATCGCACTCGTCCACACGGGCTGGTAGAGAGCAGCCAGCAGCAGGCCGACCACGGCCGCATTGATGCCGAGCAGTGCAGCCTGCGTGCGCAGGTTACGGCGCAGGTGTTCCCAGAACGGCAGGGCACCCACCACCAGCAGGAAAGACGGCGCAAAGATCGCCAGAAGGCAGATCAGGCCGCCAAGCCAGCCAGTTGGTGCTTGGTTCATCGAGGCGCCGAGAAAGGCTGCAAAGGTGAACAGAGGCCCCGGCACGGCCTGCGCCGCACCATAGCCCGCGAGGAATGCATCATTGTCGACCCAGCTTGTTGGTACGACCTCAGCTTGCAACAGCGGCAGCACGACATGCCCGCCACCGAATACCAGCGAGCCGGCGCGGTAGAAGGCATCCACCATCGCCAATGTCTGATTCGGGAACACAGCTGCTAGCAACGGCAGCCCCAGCAGAAGAGCAAAGAACAGCGCCAGCCAGAACAGGCCAACGCGACGCCGCACGCTGATCGGCAGTGGATCATGGGCCTCTCCCTGTTGCGGTTTGAACAGCAGCAGGCCGACGATGGCTGCAAGGATGATGACACTCACTTGCCCCCAGGCAGAGGGTATGAGCAGCACGAAGCAGGTCGCCGCCGCCATGATGGAAATACGCGGTGCATCGGGACACAGATTGCGCGCCATGCCCCAGACCGCCTGGGCGACCACTGCCACGGCCACCACCTTCAAACCGTGCAGCACGCCAGCAGGCATGGCATCACCATAACTGGCGATGCCGAGTGCGAAGAGGATCAGGGCAATTGCGGAGGGCAAGGTGAAGCCCAGCCACGCGGCCAGCGCGCCGCGATAGCCAGAGCGCGACAGACCGAGCGCGATACCGACCTGGCTGCTGGCCGGCCCTGGCAGAAACTGGCAAAGGGCGACAAGATCCGCATAGCTGCGCTCGCTCAACCATTGTCGACGCACCACGAACTCATCGCGGAAATAGCCCAGGTGTGCGATTGGGCCGCCGAAGGAGGTGAGCCCCAAGCAGAGGAAGATCAAAAAAACAGCCCAAGGGCTACGGTCAGTCTTGGTGATCTCAGTCATGGTCATTACTTGATCTGTGACAGGGTTGGATGAAATTATCGATGTACGATAGCGTAAATCGATAATTGAGGTCGACCATCATGGAACTCATTCTGATCGGCTTTGCGGCACTGCTGGCTTCAGGGCTGACGTTGCTCTCTGGCTTCGGTCAAGGGACAGCGCTGATGCCAGTATTTGCCCTTTTCTTCCCCTTGCAGCTCGCTATTGCGGCGTAAGCGCTCCATGAACCCCACATTCAAAGCGCTTACCTAATCCCCGATGCTGTG
>JADHEF010000398.1_pt1 | contig 47649 bp, 39 predicted proteins | sample 8952391 | NCBI WGS metagenome assembly JADHEF01 (sample SAMN16124439, study PRJNA663245) | bioreactor sludge metagenome | isolation source: sludge (nitrite) | place: India:Bengaluru | collected 2019-02-28 | reverse complement strand
AGTTCGATAAAATCGAGCAGGTAATTCGCCGTGTCCGCAACTTCCGTGATGATCACGTCGGCGCGGGTTGAGAGTGCGGGAAGGCATAGCGCCGCGACACAGACCAGAGTGGCAAACCGTTTCATTCAATTGCCTCCATGAATCACGATTGACCGCGTTTCAAGGCCCGCAAAATATACCCGGAAAACGGTCGGGGATGATGTTGGGTGAGGGGGGTGATGCGGAACAGACCAATACGGACCCACAACTTGATTTCCGGATGGCCCTCAAAAACGGGCTAGTCAATCGGAAAAGATGACCCGAATCGTCCAAGTTGTCAGGGATCGGGAACATGTGGGGCTGCGAGTTAAATTCTGCAACTGTTCGGAATCCCGGTTGTCTGAAATCCGCGGTACTCGCCATCCGATGGGCGGCAAACCACGGTGGCCTTGGAGCGGAATTTCTGCGTTGGCGGAGGGCTGAACCGTGAAGAAGATGGTCTGGGGTGTGATCGGGTTTGCGCTGGGGGTGGCGTGCGGCTGGGCAGGCCCCTTGGCCGTGGATCCGGGAACATTGGTCGCGTCGGCGCGCAAGCAGATTGGGGTGACCATCGGCTACGACCCTGAATACCGGGTTATCCCCTACCCGGGCGGCGATGTGCCCCCGGAATCGGGAGTTTGCACGGATGTCCTGATCCGGGCACTGCGCGAGCAGGGATTGGACCTGCAGCGCCTGGTGCATGACGACATGCGGGCCAATTTCGCGCGCTACCCCCGCGCCTGGGGCCTGTCGCGCCCCGATACCAACATCGACCACCGCCGCGTGCCCAACCTGATGACCTACCTCACCCGGCAGGGTTGCGGCGTCCCCCTTTCGCGCGATCCCCACGACTACCGAACCGGGGATGTGGTGACCTGGGACCTGGCCCGGGGCAACCTCCCGCACATCGGCATCATCTCCGACCATCGGAACCCGGACGGCATCCCGATGGTGATCCACAATATAGGTCGCGGCACCCGCGAGGAGGACATCCTGTTCCGGTTCAGGATCACCGGGCATTACCGGATCACGGGAACGGTCAAAAACGACGGGGGGAGCCAATCGCGCAAGAGGCAGGCCGCGGAAACCAGCCGGAAACGCTGACCCCGGGGGCGGCCGTCCCGAATTGCGGGATGCTTCAGTTTGGCTGCATGTTCAGGTAACCGGATTCGCAAACCTGGGTGCGGATGATGTCGCCAAGGCTCGTCAAGCCATTCGTCGGATCGTACGGCATGTACAGGCTCGGGTAGGAGGTGACACCCGGCCATCCTGGCATCGACGTGTTCACCGCGCCGTCGGGACCGACGCAGATAAGCCGGTAATGCCCCATTTCCGTCAGGACATCCGCGTAGTATGGCGACGGCGAAGTTCTGCCCGTGTAGCCGGCAAACGCCATCCCCCATGTGGAATCGCAGTTCGTGTAGCGGATGTTATCAAACTGGAAAAAACTGCCCGGCGGCGTTACCCGTCGATAGGGATCGCGCAGGTAGGTGGTGGCCATATAGGCAACCGGGGTCGAAAGTTCGCGCGGCAGATACCAGTAGTTGTAGCCGGGGGGCGGTCCGAAATTGCTGAAGCCATCGTACGGGTACCTGCCCGCGTAATCGGCCGCATACGCCTCGAGCGCGGTCGCCGCAGTCCGCAATTCCATCCGGCCGCGCGACAGGTTCGTGCGTTGCCGGGATTCCAGGAAATTCGGGACGGCGATGGCCGCGAGCATGGCCACGATGGCGACAACGATCAGCAGCTCGACGACGGTGAATGCCCTTTTCATCGGTCACCTCCAACGGTGGATGACTGCGCCGGAAATCGGATCCGAAACGGATGGCAATCCATCTTTCGTATTGATTATGGAACGGTTTCCATTCAGGGCCAACAAATGTTGGTTGTGTCAACGGCGATATCGCAGTACACTTGTCGTGTGCCGGACGGCAATTTCGAGTTCTGATTCCTCGCCGAACGGCGATAATTCCGCCTTTGCCCGGAACGGAACGGGCTTCTGGAGGAGAACGGAAATGGCTATCCCACAGATTGGCATTCGGGGTTGGCGCGGGGCCCGCATTTTGGGAACCGTCTTGTTTGTCTTGATGGGCGCACCGCGTTGCGGGTTTACAGTCCCCCAACCCATCGCCACCGACGCAAGCGGAACCACCCGCACGGACGGCGTCCTGCGACTCGCGCGGGGAGGCCCCGGCACCTGGGGCGTTGTATGGACCACCATCGCCCAGGTGGGTTCCGACGGGGTTCGCTTCTGCCGCACGACAAACGACGGGACCGTGTGGTCGGCCCCGGTGGACCTCAGCCAGGACATTCCCGGATCCCTGGATTTTGCGGACCAACCAGCCCTGGCCGCCGACGGCGCAAATACATGGGTCGCCGCGTGGGACGCCGATTCGGCGGCCGGCGACCTGCTCAACATTTACCGCAATATCCGCTTTGCCCGCTCGACGGACGGGGGACTGAATTGGAGCGTGCCCAACACGCTGAACTCGGACAGCGCCACCACGGGCCGCGTGTACACCGCGCCCAGCCTGGCCACCGATGGCGCCGGGAACTGGATGGCTGTCTGGCAGGTTCAGCCGGTCCCGACCGGTTCGGGTTCCGTCGACTCGGACATTCTCTTTGCCACTTCGACAGACAACGGCCTCAACTGGTCGCCACCGGCCCCGGTCAACACCAATGCCGCCACCGACGATGAAGTGAGCGACATGTCGCCGCGCGTGGCGACCGACGGTTCGGGCAGATGGCTCGTGGTTTGGGAAACGTACCCAACCACCACCACCCTGGTAACAGACGTGTTCGTGGCGCGGTCAACCAACCTGGGCGCAAGTTGGTCGGCCCCCGCGCCCCTCAGCCGGCAGGGCGCGCCGGACCCCGGTTTTGACACGCAACCCGCCGTCGCCTTCGGCAACGGCCGCTGGGTGGCCGCGTGGGCGTCCAATGTGCCCTTGGAAACCCCACAAGCCTTGGCGACAACATCCTCGTCGCGGTTTCCACCGATGGCGGCACGACGTTCACCGCCCCCGTTTTCCTGAACTCCGATCCGACCAGCGGTTCCATCAACCAGCACCCGGACCTCACATTCGCCGGTGGGCAGTTCACCGCCACTTGGGATCGGGCGATGCCGGGAAGTCGCCTCATCCGCCAGGCCCAATCCGCAAACGGCACCACCTGGACGCCGCCGGTGCTTCTTGCCGCGGCCCCCTATGGAGGATTCCGTCCCGTGGCTGTCGCGCGAAACGCCGCCGCGGTCATGACCGCGTGGTTTTCCGGTCACGAGGACCGCTCGCGCGATCCCCTGTATCTGATTCAGTCAACCCCCGCCGCTGTGACGGACTGGCAATACCTCTACTGACGGATGGAGCGGCGTTCCGGCGCCTTTTGAAGACTGACAGCGAGCGCCCCCTCGGCGGTGCGCAGTTCCAGCCGGTCGCCGTCCAGACGATAGGTGGCCGCCGTGGACAAGGCCCGGTGGAACCGCTCCTCCTTCTCCATCACGCCGGACGGCTTCATGCACCTCCGGCGCGTCGCCGCCGGGCGGTGAATCTGGATGGCGTTTCCTTCTGCCATATAAGTGGCCGTGAACCGGTTGCACCCGGCGGAACCGCTCATCTGGCCGCCATCCGCGAAACTGACGGTGAGCGTGGTTCCGAGCGCCACGCTGACCACGGCCTGTTTGCCGTTGTTGACACCCGTCACCAGCCACGATGTGCCGGCAAGGTCCATGCTTTGCGCCTCAAACACGGCGAGCTCGTTTCCAGCCTTGTCCTTCAGAGTCAGACGCTGCCCGACAATCTCGTACCCGGCAGCCTGTTGCAGCGCGCCCACAAAAGCCTCCGCCTGTCTCATCACGGTTTCCGGGCAGGCCTTGCGGGTGGAGGCCATCCGCGCGGTTTCCAATTGCAGCGTCCCGACCGTGGTTGTTCCCTTGGCGCTGCTTCCGGCGCGACGCGCCGATGATCCGGTCCCCAGGATGATCCGCTGCGGCATCACCGTGCCCGAGGTCACAAAGTCATTGCAGCCGTCCGACCCGGCGACACGTCCTCCGCGGAAATTCAGCGTGACCCCGACACCGCCGACGGCCGGCGCACCTCTCAGCGTAACCAGGCGCCAACCGCTCTCCGCCAGCGGATTGTCGGCCGCGCCGGCGGACTGGATGAGACCGGCCACCATCACCGAAACCAAAATCGACGCCCGACTTCCCATGCTGCTCTCCTTACCGAATCCAATATCTGGTGTCGTTTCCATACTGCAGAATGCTGTGCGAACTTCTGAACTGGTAAGTGCGAACAACCGACACAGTAACCAGCCGCAATAAATGACACCCGCCAGAACCTGATTGCCTCATCCTAACCACGCGACGAAGTCCCATTGTCGTTCAGCGCCGTATCCAGTTCATCTTCTGCAATGCGAAGTGCCTCAGGTCGTCCGTGTTTGAAATCCCGAAATGCGCGCCAGAAACGAACTACGCGAACCCGGTGCCCCCGGGCCGGGACAACGATTGCCATCGGGTTGAATTCCCGACTACCCGCGAACCGCCTGAACAGCGCGATTTCGGGTGGCGCGTCCTCCACCCACAGAGACCGCTCGGACCAATTGAGGAAAACCGCACGATCTCCCCAGCGCGGCAGCCAGTATTCCTGCGTGTATGCCGCCCAGTTGGGACTGTTCGACACCACCAACAACAAGTCCTTGCCCTGGGGGAACCATTTTTCCCGGAATCGCCGGATGGCCAGGTGGTTGCGCCAGGATGAAACGGCAAATACGACCCCGGCCAGCCACAGCACAAAAACGACGATGACGAGAAGCAAATCGGGCCAAAACAGCAAGCCCCCCATTACAAGGATAACCAGGACGATCATGACAACGTTGTCGGTCGAATAGTGTTTGTTCATGCTGGCGGACTCTGAATGGGGGGCGATTTCGCGGTCATTTCCCTTTGGAATTCAAGACATACGTCAGTCGCCCACCGCATTGCGGTTGATTTCTCCGCCCCCGGTCCGTAGCCGCCTTATCCCATGATGAAAACACCTGTGAAAGTTCCCGCCGAGGTGCGCGAGGAGTTCGACGCGCTGGTATCGGCGGCCGTGGATGTGCTGCCGGCCGAGGAATTCGGCCAGAAACTGGCCAAGGCCCGCCGCGAGGGGCGGCCGCTGCGCGTGAAGTATGGCGCCGACCCGTCGGCCCCCGACATCCACCTGGGGCACAGCGTGCCCATCCGCAAACTGCGCCAGTTCCAGGACCTGGGACACCAGGTCGTGTTCATCATCGGCGACTACACCGCCCGCATCGGCGACCCGAGCGGCAAGAACTCGGCGCGCCCGCGCCTGACCAAGGAGCAGGTGGATGCCAACGCGCGCACCTACCTGGACCAGATCTTCAAGATCCTCGACCGCGAGAAGACCGAGGTGGTGTTCAACTCGTCGTGGCTCGAGTGCATGGACGTGTCGGCCACCATCGAGCTGATGGGGCGCTACACCGTCAGCCAGATGCTCGAGCGCGAGGACTTCCACAACCGCTTCGAGAACGAGACGCCGATCTTCATCCACGAGTTCATCTACCCCCTGCTGCAGGGCTACGACTCGATCGCCATCCGGTCCGACATCGAACTGGGCGGGACGGACCAGAAGTTCAACCTGCTGGTGGGCCGCGAGATGCAGCGCCAGGAGGGCCACGAGCCGCAGTGCATCATGACGCTGCCCCTGCTGGTGGGCCTCGACGGCCAGAACAAAATGAGCAAGAGTCTCGGCAACTACATCGGCGTCAGCGAGCCGGCCCAGGCGATGTTCGGCAAGGCGATGAGCATCCCCGACGAGGTGATGTGGGATTACTTCGTGCTGGCGGCCGGGGCGACCGAGACCGAGACCGAGGCCCTGCGGGCGGACCTGGCGGCGGGACGCAGCCATCCCCGCGACCTGAAGGAGGACCTGGCAAAGCGCATCGTGACGCTCTACCACGGCGCGGAGGCGGCGGAGAAGGAGGCGGCGGATTTCCGCGCGCGCTTCACGCTGCGGCAGTTCCCGGACGACACGGCGGAACGCATCGAGGTGTCCCTCGCCGACGCGGGCAACCTGACCCAGCTGCTGGTGAAGATCGGCGCCGCCAAGTCATCGCGCGAGGCCCAGCGCCTCCTGGACCAGGGCGGACTGAAGGTGATCGAGGATCCGGAGCCGCACGCTTTCAGCGAACCGGCCGAGGCCGACAAACCCACGCTGGCCCGCAAACCCCTGACCGCCGGCGTCTACAAGATGAAGGTCGGCAAGACGCGCTTCGCGGTCGTCACGCTCGCGTAGCCGAATCGCAACCCCGAATCCCACCATACTTGCCGGGCGGTTACCCGCCTGCCCCCATAGCATCCATTCACAAAAGATCAAGGGGAGGACCGGTTCCGCCGATCCTCCCCTTCGTGTCATCGTGTCTTCGTGGTATTGCTTTGTTTTTGACCGGCGGCCGCCGTCACTCCTGGCGCAGCGCCGTGTTCCAGTAAGCGTTGTCCACGAACTTCTGCCACAGCGAGTTCTCCAGCGGGCGGCTGCTGTACTGGGAACAGGCCAGCCAGTGGGGCTTCCTGGGCACGGACAGCGGTTTGAGGCCGATCTCTCCGGGAAGGCGGTCGCCCTTCCTCATGTTGCATTGCATGCAGGCCAGCAGCACGTTCTCCCACACGCTCTTGCCGCCGCGCGAGCGCGGGATGACATGGTCGATGGTGAGCTCGTCCTTGGGCGGCACCCGGCCGCAGTACTGGCAGGTGTGGTTGTCGCGCATGTAGATGTTGCGGCGCGAGAACTTGACCTGGCGCGGCGGGAACCGGTTGAAGCGCGTGAGCATGATGACCTCGGGCACGGCGATCTGGAAGCCCGGGGTGCAAACCTTGCGGATCGTCTCGGCCGCAACCGAGAAGTCGCGCCAGCTCTCAAAATCGTGGGTGGAGTAGTCCTCGGTGACCACGCGGGCGTGATTGCCGAAAACCAGGACCAGGGCGCGCCGAGCGGACGTCACATGAACCGCGGTCCAGTGACGGTTCAGAACCAGGACACTTTCGTTAAGGAGGCTCTGTGTCATTTTCGTCCGCCTGCCGACTCCCAAAGTACAATATGTGGCAGTCCCGGCAACCGTTCGGTATCACCGCTAACCTTCGCGTTGAACCGTATTCAAGGACAGATGCAAGGATTATTCCAGTTTTGGGGTTGATCCGACTGGGTTTCCGTGACTGCGTTCTGAACGGCTGAGATCGCCACCGTCCGATTATGCACAGTACCAGTATGGAACAACAAACGATGACCCAAACCGCCGTCCCGTCCGTTCGCCTCGCCTCGCTCGACGCATTTCGGGGCCTCACCATCGTGGGAATGCTGTGGGTGAACAACCAGGTGGCCTCCGTGTCGCTGGGGCGACAGTGGGGCCACGCGGCGTGGGGGGAGTTCCCCACGTTCACCGACATGATTTTCCCGTGGTTCCTTTTCATCGTCGGCGTGGCGATGCCGTTTTCGCGGGCGGCGTTCTTCGGCCGGGGCGGCAAAACCACCACCTTCTTCCTGAAGGCATTGCGCCGCGCCGTGACGCTGTTCCTGCTCGGCTGCCTCATCGATTCCAGCGTGGGTAGGCGCATGTCCGTGGGGATGGGAGTGCTGCAGCTCATCGGTTGGTCGTACTTTGTGGCGGCGTTTGCGAACGAACTGCGCGTGAAGGCCCGCGCCGCGCTGGCAGCTGCAATGCTGGTCGGTTATTGGGCCTTCCTGCGGTACTTCGATGTTCCCGGGATTGGCCGGGGAGTCTTCGAGGAGGGACGGACGGCGGCCGATTACATCCATGTCACCTACTTGGCGAAGTGGGGACTGAAGGGAATCCTGTCCGTAATTCCCGCCTCGGCCCTCGTGCTGATCGGGACGCTGATGGGCGACCTGCTCCGCACGGAACGGGAAACCGGCCCGAACAAGGTCCGCTGGCTCCTGTTTGCGGGTGGGATGCTGGCGTTGGTGGGGCTGGGCTGGCACCTGGACCTGCCAATGAACAAGCCGGTCTGGACGCCAAGTTACATCGTGTTTGGCGGCGGCATGGGCTGCATCGTGCTGGCGCTGTTCTACTGGACGATGGACCTGCGCGGCTGGCGCAGGTGGGCGTTCTTCTTCACGGTCTATGGCATGAACGCCATCGCGGCTTACGTGGTCTCGATCCTGGTGCGCGAGCACACCGTGAAGGAGTGGGTGACGACGACGGCGGCGGGCGCAAAATCAACCGTCTGGAAAGACCTGATCGCCGGCGCCGAGAGGCTCATGGGTCCGGCCGCGGGCGGCGCCGTGTTCACGGCCGGTTACATCTTCCTGTGGTGGCTGGTGATGCTCTGGATGCACCGGCGGAAAATGTACTGGAAGGTGTGAGCCCCGCCTGCCACTTCCCTTTTGCCCCGAATGGCAACCCGCCCCCGGTGTGAATACGGAAATAGGCGTGCTCCCGGAACCCCCCACATTGGATCCCACCACCCAAAGCGCCCGGCGTGAGCCGGAAGTCATCGAGTGCGAAGCCGTGCCGATGGAGCCGGGCGGGCGGGCGCGGCCGCAGACCGACACCCGCCAGCGGCCCGCCGCGCGGATTTCGGGCTGGTTCCTGGTGTTCGCAATCCTGGCGATGGCCGCCCTGTTCAAGCTCACGGGACTCGCCATAGCGGGCGTGATCCTGGTGCTGCGCAGCCCCGGCGCAATCGTCGCGCTCCTGGGCAGCGTGGCCGGGTGGATATTCTGGCGCCGGTGGAAAGCGGGCCGGCGGACGGGGGGCGCGTAGTGCCAAGGTCGGGAAAAGTGATTGTCATCGGCTACTGGTCGTTCGTCATCGGTGTGCTCGCGGTCGCGCTGCTGATCCGCTACCTCAAGCACCATCCGGGTTAGGCCCCCGCGCCAACCCTCACTTGGCGGTTCGGGACGCCGTTTCCATCTCCCTGCGCAATCGCTGGTCGAGGGCCGAGTTGCGCGGGGTGCTGTTGAAGTTGTCCACGGCCATGGCCACCGCCCGTTTCTGCCCCACGAGCACCACCAGTTTCCGCCCCCGGGTGATGGCGGTGTAAAGCAGGTTGCGCTGGAGCATGACGAAGTGGGTCGTGTGGACGGGCATGACGACGGCCTTGTACTCGCTGCCCTGCGACTTGTGGACCGTGATGGCGTAAGCCAGCTCCAGCTCGTCGAGTTCGCTGAACTCGTAGGTGACCAGGCGCCCGTCGAAGTTCACGCGCAGGAACTGCTCGTCCTCGTCCATGGATGAGATGAAGCCGATGTCGCCGTTGAAAACGTCCTTCTCGTAGTTGTTGGCCGTCTGCATCACCTTGTCGCCGGGCTTGAACGACACACCGGCGCGGTCGTGTCCGCCGCGGGCCGGGTTGAGCATCGCCTGCAGTTCGCGGTTCAGGTTCTGCGCCCCGATGGGGCCGCGATGCATGGGCGTGATGACCTGGATGTCGGCGCGCGGGTCCAGGTTGTGGTCCCGGGGTATGCGCTTGCCGACGGCGTCCTTCACTGCCTCCAGCACGGCCGGCGGGGTCTCGGCCTCGATGAAGATGAAATCCGCGGCCGGGTCGTTCGCCGCGCCCATGGCGGGCATGTTTCCGGCGTTGATGCGGTGCGCGTTGGTGACAATGTGCGACTGCCGGGCCTGCCGGAATATCTCGTTGAGGCGCACCACCGGCACCACGCCGCTGTTGATGAGGTCCATCAGGAAGTTGCCCGGACCGACGGAGGGAAGCTGGTCCGTGTCGCCGACGAAGAGCACCGAGGTCGTCGGCGACACGGCCCGCAGCAGGGAGTTGGCCAGCCCGATGTCGATCATGGAACTCTCGTCGAGAATGACGAAGTCCGCGCGCAGCGGGTTCTGCGGGTTGCGCAGGAACTTGCCCTCCTGCGGCGAGTATTGGAGCAGGCGGTGGATGGTGCTGGCGGTGATGCCGGTCAGCTCGTGCATGCGCTTGGCCGCCCGGCCGGTGGGTGCGGCCAGGAGCGACGCGACGCCGAACCGCGCCAGAATCTTCAGCACGGCCTTGATGATGGTGGTCTTGCCGGTGCCGGGTCCGCCGGTGATGACAAGCATGCCCCCCTTCAGCGCCCCCGCCACGGCCGCCCGCTGGTTCTCCGCCAGGCGGAAATGGCTCTGAGCCTCGAAGGTTTCCATCTCCCGGACGGGGTCGATCTTCGGAAGGAGCTTGCCGGTCGTGAGCAGGTGGGTGACCGACGCGGCAACCGTGGACTCGTGGTGGTGCAGCTGGCGCAGGTACACGGCTCGCGTGCCGTCAGGCAGGATTTCCAGCACGATGTGGCCTTCGGACTTGAGCGCGTTGATCCCCTCCACGATGAGGCGCTGCTCGACGGCGAGCGCCGCCGTGGCGCGCTCGATGAGCGGGTCTGCCGCGAAATAGCAGTGTCCCTCGCCCGCCAGTTCCTGCAGGAGAAAATAGACGCCCGCCTTGCACCGCTCGATGCTCTCGACGGGGATCCCGATCTTCTGCGCGATGGCGTCGGCGCTCTTGAAGCCGATGCCCCGGATTTCGAGGGCGAGCTGGTAGGGGTTGCGGCGGATCTGCTCCAGCGCCCTGTCGCCGTACTGCCTGTAAATCCTCGCGGCGAAACCCTGCGGGATGTTGTGCTGCTGCAGGAACATCAGGATGCCCCTCAGCGCGCGGTGCTCGTCCCACCCGCGCCGGATCTGGTCGAGGCGCTTGCCGCCGATGCCGGGCACCTCGCGCAGGCGCTCGGGATGGTTCTCGATCACTTCGAAGATCTCCGCCCCGAATTTCGCCACGAGTTTCTTGGCGTAGTGCCCGCCGATTCCCCGGATGAGGCCCGAGGCCAGGTACTTCTCGATGCCGGCGGTGGTGGAGGGCAGCACGGTGGTGAACGACTCCACGCGAAACTGGCGGCCGTACTTGCGGTCGACGACCCACTCCCCTTCCGCGCGGACGGTCTCCTGCATCCGCAGCGAACCCAGGTTGCCGACGATGGTGACCTCGAGGCGCGTGCCCGAGGGACGCAGGGCCGCAACGGTATAGGCGTTGTCGGGGTTGGTGTAAAGGATGCGCTCCACGACGCCCTCAAGGATCTCCCTGCCGGGCGCGGCACCTTCGCTGGAGGGCGTCTTATCCGAGGTCACGGCTGCGGTGGATCTCCGGCTGGCGCTTCTTTTTCGCTTCGCGTTCCATGCGCTCGCGGAATTCGGCCGACTCCCTGCGGTCGGCCGCCATGGCGCGGACCAGCTTGAGCAGCCCGCCGACTAGCAGCAGGCCGAGCACCAGCCCGACCAGCGTGAGCATGCCCCGTCCCGCAACCCGCACGGGGTTGCGGCTGGACACGAACTCGGCGAGCGCGGTGGCGTAGGGGCGGAGCGACTCGGCCTGGCCGTTGCCGTACTTGAGGGCCTGGTTGTATGCCAGGCGGGCGCGCTGGAAATCGCCCCGGTTCTCGAGGATCATGCCGAGGTTCATCCAACCGTCCCCGAAACTCGGAAAGGCCTGCAGGAGTCCGGCCAGAGCCTCGACCGGGGCGGTGGTCAGACGCACGTCGGCCAGCGTGGCGGGCGGGCGTTTTCGGGCCTTCCAGGCGGGGAGGAGTTCGTCCAGGAAAAGGTGTTCGCGGCTGTATGCCGGGTTGCGGCGCACGGCAGCCAGAAAGTCGAGCATGCGCAGGCGCATCTGCTCGGCCCCGGCGCGCAGGTCCGGGTTGACCGCGAGGGCACGGGCGGTGAAGGCGCGCGCCTCGTCCATCCTCCCGCGCATCTGGCGGGCCGTGGCCAGGTTCAGCAGCGTGGAAATGCGTCCGGGTTCGCGCCCCAACAGCGCCTGCCAGATGCGCTCCGCCTCGGGGTCCCGCCCGCTCATGAACAGGAGCACCGCGTAATCGTCCTGCGCGTCCGGGTCGGTCTGCGCCGCGACGCCCGCCTTCTCCAGGCGGGCCAGCTCGCCGCGATAGAACGTGCGCTGACGCTGTTTCTCGTCGTCCGCGTAGCCTCCGCGCACGAGGCGGTCCAGTTCGGTCTGCGACTCATTGGTCGGCCGGAAACCGCTGCTCCAATAGAACTGGGCCGCAACCGGACGCACGAGGCAAAGGATCAGCAGCAGGACCGCCGGCAGACGGCCCGGAAGAGGGGATGGGGTGCGGGTTTGCATGATTTGGCGGCGCTTGCGTAAGTACGGGGGCATCGTGGACACGCACGATCCGACCGGCAATGAAATACAGCGAAACCATCCAGGATCACTTCCAGAATCCGCGCCACACCGGCCCGCTTGCCGGCGCGAACGCGGTCGGCTCGGCCGAAAACGGTGTCTGCCTGGACACGATGCGCCTGTTCCTGCGCGTCACCGGAGGGGTGGTGGAGGCGGCCTCGTTCCAGGCCGAGGGGTGCGTGCCGTCCATCGCCTGCGGCTCGTTCCTCGCCGAAGCCGTCATCGGCAAACGCACCGGGGAACTGGAAAACTGGACCGCGAACACCATCGAGCAGGCCGTGGGGGGGCTTCCCTCCACCAAGAAACACGCCGCGTTCCTCGCCGCAGACGCGCTGGCCGACGCGCTGGCGAAGTTGCATGGGGCGGCCTGACGCGGCGAACTCGTTTCGCCGCCGTGGCATCCCGCCGCACCTTGCCCGCTAACCTTGCGGGGAAGTCCCGTGCCTGCGCGACAGGGCGTGTTGGGCAACAAGGGCGTCGGAACCGCACCCCTCGATTTCCGGCTCCAGGGTGGCATGGGCCACCGCCCAGCGTGTGCGGAGGCGCTCGTGGATCTGGGCAAGCAGGGACTCCAGTTCACCCGTCGGCATGTCGTGCACCCGCACGTGGGCGGTCAGCAGGCGAACCCCCGAGTTCAGTTCCCAGACATGGAGGTGGTGCAGGTTCCGGATGGGAAACCGCTCCTGGATGTCGTGCTGGAGCGCCCGGGTGTCCATGCCCGGCGGCGCCCCTTCCAGCAGGATGCGGAGCGCTTCGCCAATGAGTTTCCACCCGCCCCGCAGGACCACCAGGAGCACGAGGATGGAAACGGCGGGGTCGAGATAAGCGCCGAAACGAAACCCCGCGAACAACGCCGCAAGGACAACCGCCACGGACGACAGCGTGTCCTGAATCAGGTGCAGGAAGGCCGCGCGGAGGTTCAGGTCGCCGTGCGAGTGGCCGCGAAGAAGAAGGACCGACGCGAGGTTGGCGACAAGCCCCACCAGCGCCACCCAGAACATGATGCCGGCTTTCACCGGTTCGGGATGCAGGATCCGGACGAAGGCTTCGCGGCCGATCAGCGTTGCGACCACCAGCAGGGTTGCCCCGTTGGCCAGGGCCGTCAGCACTTCCACCCGGGCAAGCCCATACGTGTGGCGCGCCGACGGAGCGCGGCGTCCGGCAACCCGGGCTGCAAAGGCCAGCACCAAGGATACCACGTCGCTGGCGTTGTGCATCGCGTCGGAAAGGAGCGCCAGGCTTCCCGCGATCACGCCGCCCGCGACCTCCACCACCACGATGAGGGAATTCAGGACGATCGAAAACAGCAGTTTCCGATCCACAGCGGTCCGTTCCAGGGCGTCGTGATCGCCGCCCGGTTCGGGTGGGTTGATGTGGCCCGGTTCGCTTTCCATGACAGCAGTTCTCCCATGCTCCTGGGACGGGCGCAACCCCTGAGGGAGGGAGCGGTCCGCGGAATGTGCCCCCCGCACCTGCGGGTCGGAAACGGTTTCGGGTCGCCCCGCCTATCGCGCGGCTATTCCTTCGGCAGCGGCCCCGGCTTCCGGTGCTCCGCCGCCGCACTCGGGACACTTCCAATGTCGAGGTAATACCAGATATCCCCGTTGCTGATGGTTCCGTTGGTCGAATCGTAGGTCCGCGGTGCCAGGACCCCACGGGCGAATTCATAGGAATCTATTGCCCCGAGAGTGCCGCTGCCCGGGAGGATGTCCTGATCCAAGTCCGGGCCGTACGAGAGCATCAGGGCCCTGTGATCGTCCAGGCGGACATACTTCAACTTGTTGCCTCTGAAACTGAAATCAACGGGGTCCCCATTGAAGCGGCCTTCCTGCCTGACCTCACAACGGAACCGCGTCTCCCCCGGACGCGGCCGGGTGTCAAACGGGTCGGCGTACGAAGCCTCCCAAGTGACGCGCCCCCGCCCGTCCCCAAAGTCAAAGGCATCCGTGTAGGTGTCTGGCAGCGAACGAGGAAGGACAAACGCGGGATCCGCCTGCGCCCGTCGCGACATGTCCATCCGCAACTGCACGAAACATGTCGCGACATATAGCGCCTTGGGCCTCACCATGCCCGTCCGGTAGGACTTCAGCAGTTCGATGCCCAACACGCAGGCCAGCGCGACGAGCGTGGCTGACACCAGCAGCCTGGGGGTTCTTCTCACCCGGTTCACTCCATCCAAAACCCAAATCCCCCGCAGGAAACACGGATCGGAGGGCTCGCCCGCCGATACCCGGGGCAAACCGGGATTCGCGGGATTCATGGGGCTCCGACCGGTCAGCCGACCCGGTCCCCTACTTTCCCGGCACCGTCCCCACCTTGATCTCACCCGCGACGATCTTCTTCTTCAACTCCTCGACCTTCGCGTGGATCTCGTCGCCAATCAGGGCCTTGTTCTTGTCGTCGTATACATACCCCACCGCGCCCTCTTTCAGGCCGAAGGAGTGCACGCCGCTCCTGAAGCGGCCCTGGGCCGTCTCCTCGATCGCCGCGTAAACGGCGGCGTCGGTGTTCTTGAGCATGCTGGTGAGAATGATGCCGGGGGCGGCGTCCGCCGACTGGTCGGCGTCCACGCCGATGGCGAGTTTCTTGCGCTCCTCGGCTGCGCGGAAGACGCCCAGGCCGGTGGAACCCGACGCATGGAAGATCACGTCGCAGCCCGAATCGTAGAGAACCGTGGCGAGTTCCTTGCCCTTCTGGGGATCTTTGAACGCCGTGTCGTTGATGCCGGCGTAGACGGCCTTCACCTTCACCTCGGGGCGCACATGCCTGGCGCCCTGCGTGTATCCGGCCTCGAACTTCTTGATGAGGGGGCTCTCCACGCCGCCCACGAAACCGATCTGGCCGGTCTTGGACTTGAGGGCGGCCAGCGCGCCCACCAGAAAGGACCCTTCCTCCTCGCGGAAGGTGAGGGCGGCCAGGTTGGGCGGCATTTCGTCGCCGGTGACCGTGTAGTCGATGCAGGCGAACTTCTTCCCGGCGAAGTCGCGGGCCATGTTGGTGATCTCGTCGGTGAAAAGGAAGCCCACTCCGATGATGAGATCGGCGTCACCCTTGGCGAAGTTGCGCAAATGCGCCTCGCGGTGGGCGCCCTCGCCCGGTTCGCGGTACTCGCCCCTCACGCCCAACTGCTTCACGGCGCGCTGGAGTCCGGCGTAGGCCGAGTCATTGAACGACTTATCGCCCAGCCCCCCCACGTCGAACACGAGGCCCACCTTCACGGGCTTTGTTCCCCCCTCCGCCGCGAGCGCACCCGCGGCTGCAAGCGCGGCTGCCAGCATCAGCAGCGTTCTCTTCCATCCCTTGGACATCATCCGGTACCCTCCCGCATCGGCGGTGTGTGACGCGGCCGGCGGCGGACGGTTCAGCCAGACACCGCCAGCAGCATGCGCGCGGCTTGGAGATACAAGACGATGGTTGTCAGGTCCGCGATGGCAAGGGTTATCGGCCCGGCGGCGATGCGCGGATCGCGCCGGAGCGCGCGGAGGCCCATGGGCACCGAGACGCCCCAGCACCCGGCCGCGACGATGGCGAGGGCGATGCTTCCGCCCATGGACGCGGCCACGGCCGGCACCGCGCCCAGCGGCAGCGACGCGAGCGCCACCAGGGCGCCGAGGACCGAACCGAGCAGCAGCGTGGTGGCCGCCTCGCGGGCGAGGCGCCTGCGCCATCGCGCCCAGCTGGAGCTCTCATCATGGAGCGTTTGCAGCGTCAGCGTCATGCTCTGGATGGCCACGCTTTCGCCCAACCCCAGGGCCAGCGCCAGAAACGCGGCCAGCACGAGCGCCCGGGCCATCGTGGCCTCATAGAAGCGGGCGATCACCGCGCAGACCACACCGCTGAGCAGCGTGGCCACAAGCCACGGGATGCGCAGGCGGAAGGCGGCCAGCGGCGAGGCGTTTCGGATCTCGGACAGGCGCACGCCGATGAACTGGTACACGTCCTCCACATTCTGCACCTCGGCGAAATCGAAGACTTCCTCGGTGAAGAGGCTGACATCGATCGTTCCCGTCACCCGGCCTCCGGCATCCACCACGGGAAATGCGAGGAAGCGGTGGAGGACGAAGAGGTCGCAGGCGTCAAACACGGTGGCCGTCTCGGGAAGGGAGACGACTTTGCGGATCATGATCTCCTCGAGGCGCACGGCGGGCTGCGACGTGATGAGGCGGCGCGTGGGGATAACGCCAACCAGCCGCCGGTCCTCGTCCGTCACATAGATGTAAAGCACCTGGTCGCCCATGCCGGTGGCGCGCAGCGATTCCAGGGTCTCCCCCACCGTCTGCGTGCGCGCAAACAGGGGGTAATCCACCCGCAGGTGGGCGGTGACCGGATCGTTCAGGGTGGGATTCTGCGTCGGCATGCCTGGCGGGCTCACCGCCGGGCCAGGTCGGCGAGGGTTGCCAGCGACTCGGAATCGGCAATCGCCACCAGGAGGTCCCCCGCCTCCATCACCTCGTCACCCGGCGGGTTGATCCGCAGGTTGGAGGTCCCGTGTTTCTTCACGGCCACGATGACGGAATTGGTGAGCCGGCGCACGTCGCTTTCGCGCAGGGTGCGCCCGGCCAGGCGCGAACCGGCGGCGACGCGCACCTCCTCCAGGGAAATCTGCACGCCCCCGTCGGTGGAGAAGACCTCCATGAAGTCGCCGACCACGGGGCGCAGCAGGGTGTGCGCCATGCGGGCGCCGGCGCTCTCGTAAGGGTTGATGACCTTGCTGGCCCCGGCGCGGTAGAGCTTGGAAATGGCGTCCTCGTTGTTTGCCCGGGTGAGGATGAACAGCTGCGGGTTCAGCTCGCGGGCCGTGAGCGTGACAAAAACGTTCTCGGCGTCCGTCGAGAGAACGCTGACCAGGCCGCGCGCGTTGCGGACCCCGGCGCGCTCCATCACCTCATCGCTGGTCGCGTCCCCGTGCAGGGCCATGGCACCCTCGTCGCGCAGCGCCGTGATGATCGACTCGTCGGAATCCACCACCACGAAGGGCGACCCGGCGCGCGACAGGTGCTGGGCGATGACGCGCCCCATGCGACCGTAACCGCACAGCACGTGATGACCCGACAGGGCGGAAATCTGGTTCTCCATGCGCAACCTCCTTCTGCGGTTTGCGGCCGCCACAAGCTCGTGGCCGAGGGTGGTGGCGGCGAGGAACAACAACCCGAGTCCCACCGTGATCAGGACCACCGTGAAAAGCTGTCCGGCCACCGACAGCGGCTTCACCTCATGGAAACCAACCGTCGAGATGGTGATATACGTCATGTAAAAGGAGTCGAGAAGTGACATTCCCTCGATGAGGTGGTAGCCGAGCGTGCCGAACAGGACGACCGCGACGGTGAACGCGAACAGCGAGTAGTGGCGGCGGAAGACGGCGATCATGGCTGCTCCCGGGGCGCCCTGGCCCGCAGGCCGTCCATGTACGATTCCAGGATCAGGGCGGCCGACACGGCATCCACCGGCTGTGCGCGGCGTTTCTTTTTCGCACCCGAGGCCAGCAGGATCGAACGGGCCTCCTGGGTCGTCAGGCGCTCATCCTGGAAGACGACCGGCACGGTTGGGATCGCCGCCGCCAACTGCTCCGCGAAGCGCCGGCACTTGGCGGCCTGCGGCCCCTCGGACCCGTCCATGTTCCGCGGGAGGCCGACCACGACCCCCACGGCGCGCTCGGCGGCCACGGTTTCGACGATCCTTCCCACCGGATCGCCCGCCGACCGCTCGATCACCGCGAGCGGGGCCGAGATGAGGCGCGTCGGATCGCTGGTGGCCACGCCTATGCGGGCATCACCCACGTCGAGGGCGATCAGGCGGCCGGTTGGCGGCATTTCGGAAAGCGGTTCCATGGCGTGTCCGAATTGTCTATGCCGCGCCGAAACGCGCTGTGCAACCCGCAGATTATGCGCCGGGGACCGTCGCTCCCCCGTTCATTGTTCTCAGGTCAGTTCAAACACGGACAGGCGAACGGGCACCGCCCCGCCCGGCAACTGGATGCTGTTCGATCCGCTGAAGCTGTTGCCCTGCACGTCGGTCACACCGGGGGCGGGCGGAAGGGTGATGACAAGATCTCCGCCCGCGGCCATGGAGCCGGACGCCCACGTGAGTCGGTACCTGCCGCCACCGAGAGCCGTCACGCTGTCCGGAACCGGATTGAGGGTGCCGGCGCCACTTCCGCCGAGCGTGTAGAACGATGGGTTCAGCAGGCCCGCCCCGAAAACCTCCTCGTTAAACACGACATCGATGGTCTGGTTGTTCACCGCGGCCAGCGACTGGAGCGACGGCGGGAAGAGCCACGACTTCTCGATGGCCCAAGGTTCCCATTCGTGGCCGACCGGGCGGACGCCATCCGTGTCGAACGCCTTGAAGAACACCCGCTGTTTCGTGACGATGAAATCCGCCGGTTCCAAACCGCCGAGAACCGTGTCGGCCACCATGCGCGTGCCTTCGGCGGTCCCGTCGCTCACCCACAGTTCCTCGCCGTGCACCCCGTCGTTGGCCTGGAACAGAAGCAGTCCGTCGATCACGCCGCCATTGAAAGACGTGGGCACACCCGAGGCGGGACCGGGCCAGATTTCCCTGACCAATGTGGTCCCCGCATCGGTTCCGTCCGTGCGCCAAAGTTCGCGCCCCATCTCGGGCGTCGTTGGGAAGAAGAAGACGAAATTGCCGGCCGGGAGATAGTCGCCCTGCCCGCACCCGTTCCCGCTGCCAGGCCAGATATCTTTCACCAGCGATGTTCCTGCCGGGGTTCCATCGGTCTTCCAAAGCTCCTCACCGTAGGACGGATGGGTGGCACTGAAGAAAGTCAGGCCGAGCGCCGGGGCGCTGCGGAAATACACCGGGTTGGACCCGACCGGACCGCTGCGGATGTCCTTCAACAGCATGGTGCCGGCGGCTGTGCCATCGGTCACCCACGGCTCGCTGCCCTGGGTGCTCGTTTGGGCGCGGAAGATCGCCTTGTTTCCCAGCGGCTCCAGCCAATAGCAGCTGGAGCCCGTTGCACCCGGCACGATATCCTTGACCAGAACGGTGCCGGTGCTGGTTCCGTCAGTCTTCCAGATTTCCTGGCCGGTTGCCGCACTGGCCGCCACGAAGATGATATTCTGGGTGGTGGACGTGATCCACTGGGCTCCCCCGCCGCCGCTCCCGGTCCAGGTGTCCTTGACCATCACGGTTCCCACCGGCGTCCCGTCGGTTTTCCAGAGTTCGTAGCCGTTCACGCCGTCATCGGCCGCGAAATACATGACATCCTCCGCGGGGGCAAAACTGCCCGGGGATGACCATCCGCTTCCGGGCCTGATGTCCTTCAGGAGCGTGGTTCCCGCCGGGGTCCCGTCCGTCACCCAGAGTTCCCTGCCTACCACGTTGTCGTTCGCGCTGAAGAAGAACCGGTCCCGCCAGGGCCGGTACCCGTATTGGATGTCGGCGCTCCCCGTCGGGTTGATATCCTTGGGCATCAGGGTTCCCGCCGGCGTGCCGTCGCTGACCCACAATTCGGTGCCGTGAACTCCGTCGTCGGCCAGCAGCGCCAGCATCCCGCCCGTTTCGGAGAAGGTGCTCATGTAAAGGGGATAGCATCCCTGGGTTGCCGGGAAACGCCGGACGATGGTCGTCCCGGCATCCGTTCCGTCGGTTTTCCACATTTTGGAGCCATGAACCCACTCGCTGGCGTTGAAGAGGATTCCGCCGCCGATGGGGGTCAGGTCACCCGGGAAGGTGGAACCGGCCGGGGTGAAGTCCTTGACCAGGACGGTCCCGGTTTCCGTGCCGTCGCTGAACCACAATTCGTTGCCGGAAGTTCCGTCGTCGCAGGTGAAGAACACATTCGGGCCGGAAGCCGTCAGGTTGGAGGGAAGCGATCCGTTGGGCCCCGGGTAAATGTCCTTGATCCGGCGCGTTCCCGTTTCCGTGCCGTCGCTGAACCAAAGTTCGCGACCATCGGTCGAATCACTCGCCGCGAAGAACAATCCTCCGGTGGTGACGGCAAACCCCGCCGGTGCGCTGCCGTCCGGGCCGGGGCAGAGGTCGGCCACCCGCAGCGTTCCCGCCACGGTCCCGTCGGTTTCGTACAATTCGTTGCCGTTGGGGGGGGAATCGGTTCCGGAGAAATACACCTTGCCGCCGAAGACGGCCATTTTCCCGGGCATCACGCCGCTGTCTGTTCCCGGGGCAAGGTCCGTCACCATCATGGTCCCGGTTTCGGTTCCATCCGTCTTCCACAGTTCCGTGCCGCCGAGGGAGTCGGTGGCCGTGAAGAAAACCTCGTTGCCCAGCACGGTCAGGTCGGAAGGGTAACTGCCGCCGGAACCGGGTTCGATGTCGAGACAGATGGTGGTGCCCGCATCCGTGCCGTCGCTGGTGAAAAGCTCGCTCCCGTGTTCCCAGGTCTCTGCCACGAAGAACACGCGGTTGGCCGTGGCCACCATGGTGGACACATTCATCGAAGTGCCCGAATAACCCGGGTTGAAGTCGCACACCAGGGTGGTGCCGGCGTCCGTGCCGTCCGTGGACCACAGTTCGAAACCACTCGTTCCATCATCAGCCCCGAAGTAAGCCCGCCCCCCCATCACCGCGCCGACCTGGGCGTAGGACGAACCGGTGCCCGGCTTGATATCCTTCACCACCGTCGTGCCGGCATCGGTGCCGTCCGAGAAAACCAGTTCCTGCCCGACGTCCTGACGGGTTCCCGTGAAGAGCACACCCGAACCGAACGGCAATATCCGGGAGCCACTGAAACCCGCCTGACGCCCGGCGTTGAGATCCTTGGTGATCGTCGTGCCCGCCTCGGTGCCGTCCGTGACCCACAACTCGGTGCCCGAACAGTTCAGGGTGCCGCCGAAATAAGCGCGCGATCCGACCCGTGTCAGGTTGAACGCGGTGAATCCGTCCGCAAAAACATCAGGTACCTGGTTGATGTCGCCGGCCAACTGCGGGCCGGTCTGCCCGATCGCGAGGCCCGCCGAGATGAGTACCCAGGTCAACCCGAGTGCGCGCACCAGATTCTTGGTGTCCATGATTGTTCCTCTCTTTGCCCATCCGACGAAATCTGAAGGCTCCCCCAGCCCCACCACGCGCTTCGATAGCGAAAGTTCAAACCGATAAATACTGTTTCGGTCAAGTGGAATACCTGAGAAATTCAACCGGGAAACCCGCGAATCCCAGTCCGGCTCCGGTAATTTCTTATCTGCCGCTCACCTCGTCCCACGTTGCGAATACCTGCCTGACATTCGCGGGTTTGCCGCCGGGACCAAACTCGCACTGGGCAATGCATCCGCCCTGGCTCCAAAGGTTGGAATGCACTTCGCGCACGGCGCGGTCAATGTCGGCGGGTGTCCCGTGGGGCAGGAGGTGCTGCCGGTCAACCTCGCCCCAGAATGTGATCTTTCCAGCGAACGGCCGCAGTTTTCCTGGTCCCATGCAGAAAATCTGCGAGTTGACCGCGTCCAAACCCGCCTCCACGAGGTCGGGCAGGATGGCCGCGATGTGGCCGTCCGAGTGCATGAAGGCCTTCTTGCCGGCCGCGTGGGCGATCTGGATGTAGTCGCGGTAAAGGGGCTTGAACATCTCGCGCCAGAGCGACGGGTGGATGAGCAGCGACTGCTGCGAGCCCCAGTCGTCCATGAACATCACCCCGTCCACATCCGTCCGAACCCAGGCCTCCAGCAGGTCGCAGTAAAACGCGTGCATGGCGGCAAGCAGGGACAGCATCTGCGGTGGCGGGTCGAGGATCTCGCCGTAAACATTCTCGGTGCCCCGGATAAACTGGAGTTGCTCGAAAGGGCGGGGGCATGCGGCGGCGAGGATGAATTTCTCCGACGCGGCGCACTGCCGGTTCACGTGGTCGCGGTCAAACGTGAGCCATTCGCGCGGAATGCGCACCTTGCCGCAGTCCGCCGCCCAATCTGCCACCAGGGGCTCGCGCACTTCACCGATGATGCCGTCGTGGATGTTGGTGAACACGCAGCCCCACTCGTCCTTGTACTGCCCCACGCGGTACGGATCACCATGGGTGACCGGGGGTTCGGCGTACCGGGGATCCACGCCGTCGATGTCCGCGGGAAACTGCCGCTGAATGTCCTCCAGTTCGCCGGCATGGTTCCACTGCGCCCAGGGCAATACCCAAAGTTGCCGGGGAGCGCAGGACGGCGAGCGGAACTCCAGGGTTTGAAGGACCAATTCGCGGGAGGTGGGAGCCATGGATGTGCCTTGTGTGCCGGGATCGGAAATCGACATGCGGTTCGGAAACCAGAACAGGACGCCCGCCCGGCAACCTCAACCCGATTGTTCTGCCGGCAACCCGGCAATCCGCCCCGCCCCCCCCGGGAATTCTTGTTCCGTTTCCCGGTGCCGGGCGGTATCGTGGGAAAGAGTAAGTCCACGGAGGGTTTGGAATGGAAAAACAATACTGCCCCGTCTGCTCCGCAGGGGTCACCCCCTTTGAAAGGTACCCGCGCTATCTGTGCCCGTCCTGTGCGGAAAAGGTCACCTCCGCCGACGGCCGGAGACTGGAATTCGACAATGTGAACCCGATGGGAACGGGTTTCGTGGGCCGGTATGCCGACACCGGTGAACCCTATCCCGGCCACGAGTGCTTCGTGGGCTCATTTCGTTGTCATGCGGAGGAAGCGCGGTTTGGCGGGATTGTGGTTCAGGTCGTAACGGAGTGATCTCATCGTCGCATCGTGGTTGGATGCAGGCGTGGTGACTTCAGTTCCCCGGGACTCCAATCCCGAACCGTGCCGGATAAAGCGCGTCATTTTCGATTCGGGACTTGATATTTGAGAGTTGCAACCATTCGCGGGGTGATTCGGATCCTGTGCCTCACCTCTCGTGGCACGATGGACCCGGGCGGTGATCGGCAGTTTCGTCGGATGTTTCCGCCCTGCACCGGCGGAATATCGGGTGTCAAAATGCGTGGGCGAGCCTGTGGATAAGTCTGGCGAAACGCCGTGATTGGGGTGTTCTTCGCGTGGCGAATCGCGTTGCCGGATCTTTTCCCGAACCGCGCCGAATAAAGCCCGCCGTGCCAGATATATGCGGTCTGTTTGTCTTTAGGTTCCCGAAGGAATAATCTCGATGCGCACTTACTTCCCCAAGCCTGGGGACTTGCAGGAAAAATGGTTTGTTGTTGATGCGAAGGGCGAAGTGGTTGGCCGCCTTGCTTCCCGTATTGCCTCCGTGCTGCGCGGCAAAGCGAACGCGACATTTCACCCCGCGGTGGATCCCCAGACCCATGTCGTGGTGATCAATGCCGACAAGGCCGTTCTCACGGGCCGCAAACTGCGTCAGAAGATGTACCAGACGCACAGCGGTTACCCGGGCGGCTTCAAGGAAAAGACGGCGGAGCAGATGAGCGCCAAGAAGCCCGGCGAGATCCTGCGCCTTGCGGTCAAGGGCATGCTGCCCAAGACGCGCCTGGGCGACGTCCTCATCACGCACCTCAAAGTTTACGCGGGCGACACGCACCCCCACAAGGCCCAGCAACCCAAGGTTGTCACCCTCACCAAGCGTACGGCCGCACGTCAGGAGAACGCATAATCCATGGCAGCAGAAAAGTTGGAGAACATCTTCGGCATTGGTCGCCGCAAGTCCTCGACCGCCCGCATCATCCTGCGTCCCGGCAAGGGAAAGCTGGAGATCAACGGCAAGGAATGGGACGGCTATTTCGGGCCGCGCCCGATGATCGAGCAGATCATCAAGCAGCCCCTGGACCTGACCCACACCCGTTCGAAGTATGACATCCTGATCAATGTTTCCGGCGGCGGCGTCATCGGCCAGGCCGGCGCGATCCGCCACGGAATCGCCCGCGCCCTGATCGCCACCAACCCGGCGTTGCGTCCGGCCCTCAAGAAGGCCGGCCTGCTGACCCGCGACCCGCGCATGAAGGAACGCAAGAAGTACGGCCAGAAGGGCGCCAGGAAACGGTTCCAGTTCTCCAAGCGCTAGACCCCCGGCTTGGTATCCGGTTTGTCAGTCCATTCGGGCCCCGGCGGTTGCACCGTCCGGGGCCCGAATCTTTTTTGTTGGCGCACCCGATTGCCCGTGCTGGCGTTGCGCACCCGTTTTGAAACCACCCGTTGATGGCCGGAGGATCACGAACCTGTCCAAATCCAAACTCCGCGTATGGCGCCGGAAAGTGGCCCGGTGGGCGGGTTCCAGTTTCGGCGTTCCCCTCCTCTACCGCCTGTTGCTGCTCCTGAGATGGACATGGAAAACCGAGATTATCCGTCCTGAAAACCGGCATGTGGCGGGCGGTTGCGTCGGCGCGATATTCCACGGCGACATGCTTGCCATCGCCACGGAGTTTCCGAACCGGCTCCCCGGTGTGGCCGTGCTTGCCAGCCGCAGCCGCGACGGCGGGCTGATCGTGCGCTTTGTGGAAACCGCGGGTGCCGAGGCCATCCGTGGCGGCAGTTCTTCGGGCCAGATGGAGGCGATCCGCTCCATGAAGGAGTGCGTGGAACGGGGAATGGCCGTCGTGATAGCGGTGGACGGTCCGCGCGGCCCGTTCGGCGAAGCAAAACTGGGGGCGGTCCTTGTGGCGTCCCAGACCGGCGCGCCGATCATCCCCGTGGGGGTTCGTTGCGAGTCCGCATGGGTATTCCGCTCCTGGGACCGGGCTTATGTGCCCAAACCGTTCAGCCGCGTGACGATCGAGTACGGGGAGGAGATCCGGGTGCCCAGGGAGGCTGATCGCGACACCATGAACGAGGCCCGCGCCGACCTGGAGCGGCGGATGTGGATTCTGCACGGCCTCCGCCATCCCGACGCCGAATGAGGCGGATGCGGAACACTGGTTTTGTTGGAAGAAAGCAGTTGCGAATGCATGTCCGTGGGGGAAAAAGCAGGGGTATTCCAAGAACAGGTCTGGGCAGGCTCGACCCATGAAGTATTTTTTCGCCATTGCGATGCTGGCGTTTGGTGCCAGCGCGTTTGCTGCCGACTCTCCCGGAGCTGCCGGGGCACCGGCGGCCGTTCCCGCGGGAATTCCAAATCTCGGTGCGGCCGTTCCGCCCGGCGTGCCGGCCGGCATGCCCCCGCTGCCCGGCCTCGACGCCGCGGCCGCGGGCGTGCCACCGTCCGGGGCGGCAGTTCCGGCCCTGCCACCGGCGCTTCCCGAAACCGGTCCGGCAACCGGCGGGGTCCCGCCTCTCCCGGCGCTCCCCACCCTGGGTGTGGCCGCCGATACTTCCACGAGCCCCGGGGCCGCCGCGCCTCCCGGTCTCGCGGCGCTCGGCGCCAGCCTGACCGCCGCCCTTGACACTTCCACCACCGATACAACTTCGGGGGCCGGTGTGCAGGCGCCGACGAGTCTTTACACGTTCCTGTACCGCGACGACCAGGACATGAGCATGGTGATCCGCGAAAAGGTGGATTACGATGAGGCCCTGAAGGTGAAGGATGCCGAGGTCCAGAAACTTTCCGCCAAGTACGCCGGTGCGCAGCCGCAAGGTGGCGCCGTGTACGGCCCGTACGGCCAGCAGCAGCAGCAACAGGGAGCCGACCCCCGCGCGGGGGGCGAATGGGATTTCTATTTCCAGCAGCTCGAGCTGTATGATCGCTATGTCCGCGAAGTCGTACTGAAGGGTCTGACCGAAGACCAGCTTCCCGGGGAACCGTCCTACGACGCGTCGGATCCGTACACCCAACGCAACGAGATCAAAAAGGAATTCGAGCGGTCGGCCGTCCAGTTCCTAAACCAGCAGCGCGACGAGCAGGCCGATTTCGACGACCGCCTCCAGAAACGCGAGGACCGCCGCCGGGCCTACTACGAGTGGCTGTCCGACCAGCAGCGGGACCTGGCCGACTGGACGAATGTCTGGGCGCGCAAGGTGAACGGCAACCGGTGGGTCGGCGGCGACGTGGCCGTGCGGCTGAACGACTGGTATTACGGCGTGAATTTCGCCACGGCGCAGGCCGTCGCGTTGAACGTGGGGGAGAACCGCTTCCTGGTTTCGCGCCAGCCCCAGCCGGACGTGCCAAAGGACACGCTGAACGTGCTGTCGACCAACCTGACCCCCTACGACCTGATTGACCGGGACGGCAACGTGAAGAGCGCCGAAGTGGAACGCATGAAGGGCAAGGCGGTGCATGAGCCGGGTTCGACCGCCCGCCGGGGAACGATCGAGATTTCCGACTGACCGACGCGTTGGCGGGGATGAATTGCCATCTCCCACAATAAGGTGAGGGGCTATGCTGTAGATGCCCCCCATATCCGTTCTTTGAACAGTATGACCAAAGGCATTGACGAGGAGTAGTAGGAAACTCCCCGGGTCACCGAGAGAGTTGCCGGGTTCCGCCAAAGACGCAGGGCGGGCGAGGTGCGAGGCAACGACCCGATCTTCCGAACTCGCCTCCGAGCCGCCCGCGTGAACCCGGTGCCCGACGAGAGTCGTGCCAGGCTCAGCGAGGGCCGTAACCCCGACCGTTAACGGGGACAAATGAGGCGTCCGGTGCGTTTCTTCACCCCGGACGCAAACGCAGGGTGGTACCACGACCCGGAAGTTTTGGATCGTCCCCGCGGCCTTGTTGGCCGCGGGGACTTTTCTTTTTCAGGCAGCAACCAGACGGAATTTGGGGAACGAAGGACGATGACAGACAAAAGGAATATTGGCAAAGGCGGGCTTCCCCGGCGGGTGAATCGGCGCGCTCTGCCCTTTCCCACGCGGAGCACCCTGTCGCTAGGACGCTGGACAGGGTCCAGCCTTCCGTCCGCCGCGGTCCTACCCCACCCGGTGCCCGCGGCACGGTAACCCCGGCCGGTTTCCGCGAGTCCGCATCCGGCCCTCGCCACGCAGTGTCCACCCCGACCGATCCGCGGGAACGCGGACGGTTTCCCCGATCGAAAGAAGAGAGAAGAGCCCCCATGAGCCAGAGCAACCGCGTCATCGTGTTCGACACCACCCTCCGCGACGGCGAGCAGTCGCCGGGGTGCACCATGAACCTGAAGGAGAAGCTCGAGATAGCGCACCAGCTCGCCCGCCTGGGCGTGGACGTGATCGAGGCGGGCTTCCCCATCTCCTCGTCCGGCGACTTTGAAGCCGTGAGCGCGATCGCCGAGGAGGTGAAGGGGCCGGTCATCTGCGGCCTGGCCCGCGCGATGGAGAAGGACATCGTGCGGTGCGGCGAGGCCGTGACCCGCGGCGGCAACGGGCGGATCCACACATTCATCGCCACGTCCCAGATCCACCTCGAGAAGAAGCTGCGGATGAGCAAGGACAAGGTCATTGAGACGGCCCACAAGTCCGTGAAGCTCGCCAGGACTTTCACCCCGAACGTCGAGTTCTCGTGCGAGGATGCGGGCAGGACCGACTGGGATTACATCGTGGACGTGGTCAACGCCGCCGTGGAGGCGGGTGCCACGACCATCAACATTCCCGACACCGTGGGATACACCAACCCGTGGCAGTATGGCGAGTGCTTTGCCTATGTGCGCGCGCGGGTCAAAGGGGCGGAAAACGTCGTGTTCAGCTGCCACTGCCACAACGACCTCGGCCTCGCGGTGGCCAACTCCCTCGCGGCGCTGCGCAACGGGGCGCGCCAGGTGGAGGCGACCATCAACGGTCTCGGCGAGCGCGCCGGAAACGCCAGCCTCGAGGAGGTCATCATGAACCTCCAGGTCCGCAAGGACTTCTTCGGCCTCGAGACGGGCATCAACAGCCAGGAGATTTACCGCACGTCGCGCCTCGTGTCGAAAATCACCGGCATGAAGGTGCAGCGCAACAAGGCCGTCGTGGGGGCGAACGCCTTTGCCCATGAGGCCGGCATCCACCAGGACGGCGTGCTGAAGGAGCGAACCACGTACGAGATCATGCACGCCGACGACGTGGGCTGGACGGGCGAGAGCATGGTGCTCGGCAAACACTCGGGCCGCCACGCGTTCAAAACCCGTCTCATCCAGCTGGGTTACGAGCAGCTCGGCGAGGACGACATCAACCGCGGCTTCGAGCGCTTCAAGCAACTCTGCGACAAGAAGAAGGACATCTTCGACGAGGACCTTTACGCCATCGTCGAGGACGAGGTTTTCAGGAGTCCGGAAACCTTCACGCTGGACTACCTCGGCTTCAGCAGCGGCACGGGAGCGGTGCCGACGGCGACCGTGACGCTGACCCGCGGCGCCGAGTCGTTCACCGACGCGAGCACCGGGGACGGGCCTGTCGAGGCGGCGTTCCGGGCCATCCAGCGGATCACCGGCCTGACACCCGACCTCCAGGAATACTCGCTCGAGGCGCTGACCGGCGGCATGGATGCCCAGGGCCAGGTGGCCGTGGCCATCACCGACGGCAGCCGGACCATCAAGGCCCGCGCAGCCAACACCGACGTGGTGGTTGCCAGCGTGAAGGCCTACCTCAACGCGGTGAACAAACTGATCGCCGCCCGGGAGGGAAGCGACGAGGTGACCGTGCCCAAAAAGGGCATGTGAGCGCGAAACACAGCCTGCCGGTTGCCACAAACCGGGAAGTCATTCGACTTCCCGGTTTGTTTTCGCCCAAGGCGTTGCCGGGGCAGGAGCCGCCGGATTTCCTCCCGGAAAGCGGTCAGTCCAGCCCCGATGTCCGTTTCCGCGCGTATAGTGCCCGGTCCGACCGTCCGTAAAGATCGTCGTAGGAGGGATTCTGCGGATCCAGGCTGGCGGCGCCGGCCGAGGCCCGCACCGGAACAGGCAGGTTTTCCGCAACCAGGGCAATCTGGGCGATGATGCCTGTATACCGGAAAGCCGTGGAGACAGCGTTTTCCTCGGTCACCCCGGGAAGGAGCACCATGAACTCGTCCCCGCCGATCCGCGCCAGCGTATCCTGGGCCCGTGCACCCCGCCGCAAGGCATCGGCAATTGCCACGAGCGCCCGATCCCCGGTCTTGTGGCCGAACCGGTCGTTGATGAATTTGAAATCGTCGGCATCGAGGAGCACCATGGATAACGGCTCGCCAGTCCGGACGCTGCGCGCGATTTCCCGCGCCGCCTGGTCCTCGGCGGCACGGCGGTTCATCAGCCCCGTCAGGGAGTCCGTTCCGGCCATGCACACCAGTTCGGCGTTCACACGCTCGTTGCATACCAGCACCAGGCCGAACGCGATGCTGATGAGGCAGACCGACGTGGTCATGTACACACCGATGTTCAGGGGCGTGTTGGCCACAACCGACAGGGAATCCCGCGGGACAACGAGAACCATGACACCGCGGAGAACATAAACCGCCATCAGGAGCAGATAGGTGTGCCCGAGAAAAGCCCGGAGGGCCGTGCGCTTTTCGGGACCCCAGAAATACAGGCGGACCGCGCAGGCGCCCAGGAAAGCCGCCGCAATGCCATTCGAGATCACCGACCGCAGGACGACATCGTTGTGACCGTACAGAAACACGGCCTGAAAGAAAAAACTGACGCCCACAACCGCGGCCAGCGGTGCATAGGCGGGTTTCTCACCATCCAGGCGCCTCCAACTTTCATAATAGAGCACCGTCCCCGCAAGCAGGCAGACCGTCGCGCACACGACGGAAAGGAAATCGGGGACCTGACCGCGCAGCCCAAACCCGATCCAGCCCACCGTCGTGACCAGGCAGGCTCCGCCCCAGCAGGACATGGCGCCGCGGATTGGCCCCCGGTATTCGCGGACGTGCAAAAGAAGGGCGGCGCCGATAACTGCGGACTGGAGCGCCGTCAGAATCAGGATGGATCGTGCGTCCATTGAGTGAATTTCTTTAACCACGCGGAAGAACCCCGACGATTGCGGAAGGAGATTTCGAGTAGCAGAGTTCCCCCGGGAATCCGTTGTCCACCAGCAATTTGCGGCCGCTCCGCAATTGCGGGCCGACCGACCGGCCCGCTTGATTTTGCCGATTTCAGCAGCCAATCATTGGGAATGAACAAGAAATTCCTCCCCCAACCGGCCCGGATTCTAGCGGCCGCCCTGGTCGCGATGGCGGCCTGTGGTCCACTCCACGCGACCGAGCGGGAAGGGCGCCTGATCAGCTCCGGCCCGATGCTCGCCTACAGCGAAATGACCGAGGTGGCTGTTTGGGTTCAGACGAGCCAGCCATTGAGTCTGGACCTGGCGTTCTGGGTGAAGGGCAGACCATCCGAAGCCCGATTCGGGCCGCGCCAGTTTCCATCCCCCGCGAACGACCACATCGCCCGCTTCACGCTGAAGGGGCTGGAACCGGGCACCCGTTACAACTATGAATTGCGCGCGAACGGTCGAAGGCTCGCGTTCGATTACCCGCTGGAGTTCCAGACCCAGCCGCAGTGGCGGTTCCGGACCGACCCGCCCGCCATGCGGTTCGCAATCGGTTCCTGCGCGTTCATCAACGACCCCAAATATGACCGGCCCGGAAAGCCCTATGGCGGCGACTACGAGATCTACCGTGCCATCCACAAGGACCGGCCGGATTTCATGGTCTGGCTGGGGGATAACGTCTACTACCGCGAACCCGACTACTACACCGAGGCCGGCATGCGTTATCGCTGGCGCCACGACCGGCAGCTTCCCGAGTGGCAGGCCCTGCTTGCCAGCACGCACCATTACGGTATGTGGGACGACCACGACTACGGTCCGGACAACAGCGACCGCTCCTTCCGGCTGAAGGAAACGTCCCTGCGCGTTTTCGCCGACTACCTGCCCGCGGTGCAGTACGGGACCAAGAAGACACCCGGTTGCTTCCAGCGTTTCGAGTGGGGGGATGCCGAGTTCTTCCTGATGGACGACCGCACTTACCGGTCCCCCAACGACACACACACCACCGATCCGCAGAAGGTGATGTGGGGAGCGGAACAGTTTCAGTGGCTGAAAGACGGCCTGCTCAACAGCCCGGCGACCTTCAAATTCGTCTGCAACGGCAACCAGGTGCTGAACACTCGCAAGACCACCGAATGCCTCTACGGCACGAGCGAATATCCGGAATTCATGGCTTTCCTGAGGGAATACCGGGTGGGAGGGGTGATCCTGCTGACCGGGGACATCCACGCGACCGAATTGCTGGAGGCGCGGGACGAGGGGCTTGCCGTGCCGCTGTACGAGTACACCTGCAGCCCGCTCAACTCCGGTTTCCGCAAGAATGACGTCGAACCCGGGAACAATCGCCGGGTGCCGGGCACAAGGGTGGAGCAGAGGAACTACGGCATCATTGAGATCACGGGTAAACGCAATGAGCGGGTGGTGATGCTCTCGTGCATCGACAAGGATGGCAACGAACTGTGGCGCCACCGCATCACGGAGCGCGAAATCTCCACCCGGCCACTGCGAAGGTACCAGGTCGATGCGCCAACCACGGGATCGCGCCCGGGGCGATGAGACCGCGGGCTAGCGTCCGGCCCGGAGTTTTTCCGCAAGTGCCGTGAAGCGGGCGGCGCGATCGTAATCCACGGGGTTGCGCCAATCGCCTTCCGCCTTGAGCGCGGAACCAATGATGAATCCGTCGGCCAGGGGCCATTGCCCGGGGAGATTCTCCGGCGTGCTTCCCGACCCCACGATCACGGGCAGACTGGTCCCCTTCCGGGCGCCGCGCAGGTCGTCCGGGTCGGCGCTGCGGCCGGTTGCCGTGCCGGTGACGATGACTCCGTCCGCGCCGAAAAACTCGGCCGCGTGGGCGGTGTCGGGGAGATCCACGTCGGCGGTGACGGTGTGGCTGGAGTGCTTCTTCTTGATGTCGGCCAGCACCATGATACCCGCCGCCCCGATCGCGCGACGGTAGCGAAGCAGTTCCCCGGCGTCCGACTGGATGATTCCCTCGTCTGCAACATGGGCGAAAACGAAGCCTTCCGCGCGGATGAAGCAGGCGCCGGAGGCCAGGGCTGCGGCAAGCGCCTCGCGGTTGGCCCCCGCAAGGATCTGGATCCCGAGGGGCAGCGGCGCTGCGGCGCGCACCGCGATGGCGACCGCGGTCATGCAGGCGGTGATCTCCGGTCCCACCCCGCGGTTCAGGTAGGGCGCGTCGTGCATGTTCTCGATCAGGACGGCGTCGAAGCCCGCACGCGCAAGAGTGCGGGCTTCGTCCGCCGCCTGCTGAAGCAGAACCTCAAAGGAAAGACCGTGTCCGGGGGTGGCGGGCAGGGCGCCGACATGGATCATGCCGATCAGGGGCTTGCGCCCCGCCCGCATCAGTTCCCCCAGGGTCAACGGACGGGGCCGCCGTCCAATCCGACGCCCGGGCCAAGATAGAATACGTCCCCGGCCGAGGTCGTGCCGTTGGTCGGGTCATAACGCGTGTTTCGCGAGTCCTCAGAACCCAGCTGCGTGGCGATGTTATCCGGGCCCACACTGCGCATGGCCCACATGACACCGCCCTTTCCTCCCGCAATGCGGTCGGTCCACAGTCCCGGGGTGAAGGCTTCCTCGTCACTGCCGTCGGGCAGGACACGGCACGCATAGTCGAACGCGTACGGGCGCGCGTAGTTGCCCGTCGCGAACGGAATGCGGTATGGCTCGGCGAAGGACGGGTCGACGCCGAGCGCGGAGGCGGCGAACACGTCTTCGGGAACCGCGGTGATGTATCCCACCGGGGTCGTCAAAACGACAAACCTGGGCAGGTAACTGAACAGGTCCCGATCCGGGATCGGGCCGTTCTGGCGGTCGGGCGGATACTGGTTGTAATCCACCCGGTAGGCCTCCACGGCAGTTGCTACGGTGCGCAGGTCGGACTTGGTGCGCGACACCTTGGACCGGACCTGTGCCTCCAGGAAGTTCGGAATCGCAATCGCCGCCAATATGGCGATGATCGCGACCACTATGAGGAGTTCGATGAGAGTGAAGCCGCGACGGGAACGAGAAAGCGGGGTGCTCATGTAGCCCCTCCTGAACTGGAATGTGGTACCCGCGTTGCAGGAACCAATGGGAGCAAACCGACGCGAACGCTTTTGCTTCAAGCTTAAAAATCGGGGTCACCGCCAAAGCATCAAATCGTTGCTTTTGGACCACCCGCCCGTACGGTGGTCCGGAGGTGGGCGACGCCCCCGTCACTTCCTCCCGAACAAAGGATGCCTGACCCACGATGCCGGAATCGACTCCCCTGCAAAGCATGATCGGCCTGTTCTACCGCGCGCACCCGTGGCACGGAATCCCCCTGGGTCCCGGTTTTCCCCAGGTGCTGCACGTGTACATCGAGATCGTCCCGGCCGACAGCATGAAGTTCGAATTGGACAAGGAAACCGGCATCCTGAAGATCGACCGCCCGCAACGATTCTCCAACCACTGCCCGGCGCCCTACGGCTTCATCCCGCGCACGCTCTGCGCGGAGCGGGTGGCGGCCCACTGCATGGCCAGGACGGGGAAAACCGGAATCGTGGGGGACGGGGACCCGCTCGACATCTGCGTGCTGTGCGAGAGCAACATCAACCACGGAAACCTGATCCTGAACGCGCGCCCGGTCGGCGGCCTGCGGATGATCGACGGCCACGAGGCCGACGACAAGATCCTCGGGGTGCTGGAGGGCGACCTGGCATACAGCCACATCGAGGACGCCGATCAGCTGCCCGGCCGCCTCGTGGACCGCCTCCGCCATTACTTCCTGACCTACAAGGAAATCCCCGGCACCAGCCACCCCCGCACGGAGATCACGGATGTGTTCGGGCGCGACGAGGCCCACGAGATCATCCGCAAAAGCCGGGAGGATTACGACGCGGCGTTCCCCTGCCAGGCAGCACTTCAGGACGCCCCGCGGAAACCCGATCCGGAGCCGGGACAGCCCTGACGTGCGGAAGGGGTTGCCATACCTGGTCCTCCTCGTTGCGTTGATCTTCTATTTCGTGACCGAGCGGATGGACTGGCTGATCGAGTCGCGCGCCGACCACCGGACCCCGGTTCGCTTCTGGGCCTTCTCGATGCCGGCGCGCACCATGAACGAACTGCGGGAGCGCTTCTACATCCGCAACCCGGATATCCGCGTCGAAGTGCAGACGGTGCCGTGGGAGAGCCTTCAGCAGAAAACGCTGTGGGCGATCGCCGCAAATGCGAACGTGCCCGACCTGGTGGTTGGAAGCAGCGAGTGGCTGGGGGGCCTCGCAAACAGCGGCGGATTGGAACCCCTCGAAAACCACCTGCCCGCGTCCTTCTTCCAGCGCTATTACCCGAATGTTCTCGGGATTTACCGTTTTCCCCGCGTGGACCGCGACAAGCCCGGGGTCCGCGGGGTCCCGACGCAATACGGGCTGCCCCTGGACCTCGACCTGATGATGATCTTCTACCGGGCCGACCTGCTGGACCCGGTCATGAAAGACGCCGGGATCCCGCGTTTCCCGGAAACTTGGGAGGAGTTTGAACGCCTTGCGGCCGAGGTTCGCCGTCGCACGCAAACCGGGCCGCAAGGGCGCCATCTCCTCTATCTCGACCCGGTGGACCCGGTGCCCATGAGCATGGCGTTTCTCCCGTCATCCGGCGGCACGTTCCTCGACAAGGCGATGAACCGGTCGACCCTGACGTCGCCGGAAGCCACGGCGGCCTTTGAATTCTTCGGACGGCTCCTGAATTCGGGGGAGGCGCTTCGCTGGGAACGGACAACGATGGAGGATCCGCTGGTCCTCTACAAGACGGACCGGGTGATCGCCAACATCGCCGGCCCCTGGTACACGGAATACCTCAAGGGGCGCTCGCCGGAGCAGGCGGGCAAGTGGCGTGTGGCGCATTTCCCGCGGCGGACTCCGGGCCTGCCCTCAAGCGGACTGGGCGGGGCGTGCGTCGCCATGCCGCACAACGCGCCGAACAAGAAGGCTGCCATCAAGCTGCTGGAGTTCATCGCCGAGGACCAGTTTGCGATGGAGTACTTCCGGCGCGTGGGCAGCCCGCCACCCCAGATGGGCCCGTGGAAAAGCCAACCCGAGTTTGCCGCACCACTCCCCTATTTTGGCGGCCAGCGGGTTTACGAGGTGGTGCGGGGTGCCATCGAAACCGCCGTGCCCATGCAGCTGATGCCCAGTTCGGAGATCACCAAGGGTCCCGTGAGGGAGGCCATGCGCACCGTGTCCGAACGGCCCGGCGAAACCACGGAAATCCTGCGCCGGGCGGCGGTCAGGACCGATGAAATTTTGGAATCGCGATAGGGACGGTCCGCGGGTTTCGCTTTTTGTTTTCGGGTGTTGACACGCTTCGGGGAAAACGGAGACTTCACGCCCTGAGAAACTATCCAGAGAGGCACACCCCGGACAGCATGGCTGAAATTCTTCCATTTCTTGGCACCCGCTACAATTCGCAACTCATCGGCAACCTGAGCAAGGTGGTCGCGCCGCCCTACGATGTGATCTCGCCGGAACTGCAGGAGGACCTGTACCAGCGGCACGAGTTCAACGTGGTCCGCCTGGAACTCGGCAGGGACGAACCGGGGGATGACGCCTTCTCGAACCGTTACACGCGCGCTGCCAACACCCTGAAGACCTGGCGCAGTGACGGGATCCTGATCGAGGACGAGCAGCCCTCGCTCTATGTTTACGAGCAGGAATTCAGGGTTCCCGGCGGCGAGGTGAAGAAACGCCGCGGCTTTTTTGCGCTGGTGAAACTCGAGGATTACGCCGGTGGCGGAATCAAGGCCCACGAACACACCTTCGAGGGTCCGAAGGCCGACCGCCTCAAACTCCTCCGTTCCACGCTGACCAACCTCAGCCCCATCTTCGTGATCTTCAACGACACCGAAGACGTGGTCCAGTCAGGCATCTCGGAGCGCATGGCGTGTGAGAAGGCCTGGGAGGAGGTGACCGACGACGACGGCGTGATCCACCGGCTCTGGGTGGTCCACAAGAAGGACTTCATCCTGAAGGTCCGCGACTTCCTCGCCACCCAGCAGCTCTTCATCGCCGACGGCCACCATCGCTACGAGACGGCGCTGCGCTTCCGCGACGAGATGCGCGAGCGGACCGGCAAGAAGGACGGCAAGCAGCCGTTCGACTACATGATGATGTACCTGACGAACTCGGAACAGGACGGCCTGGTCATCCTGCCCACACACCGCGCCCTCAGCCGCCAGATCATGACCGAGGTGAACCTGGCCGACGCCATGGAGGAACTGGACGAGCACTTCAAGATCACCGAGGACAAGGTGAACCTGTCCAAACCCGACGCGGAGGCCAAACGCCTCATCGCCACGGTGGAAAAGATGGGCAAGACCTCGACGTCCTTCGCCATGATCCACGGCAATGGGAAGGTTCAGTATCTCCAACTGCGCAAGGGCAGCGACCCCGCGGAGATTATCGACGACGAGACCCTGGAGGACGCCGTCAAGCGCCTCGATGTTTCCGTGCTGCACCACTACATCATCAACCAGGTGTTCGTGGGAAACCCGGAGTTCGAGATCGAGGACGACGAATGCTTCTATGTCCGGGATGCGAAACGGGTGCTGGAGCTGCTTTCGGCGAAGAAGGCCGTCCTCGCTTTCCTGCTCAATGCGACCCCGATGGAGCAGGTGATGGAGATCGTGCGGGCCGGCATCAAGATGCCGCACAAGTCCACCTACTTCCACCCGAAGATTGCCAGCGGCCTCGTGATGCGCAATATGGAGGGCGAGATCCAGAAGCTCCGCCCGGCCAAGCGCTGAAAGGGAAAGGCAAAATCGCCGGGACACCGGGACGCAGGGACCGGATGAGCCTGCCAATGACGCCAGCAGCCACAAAAGGAACCGCGCCCATGAACCAATCGCCGACCCCGGGCACCCCGGCGGCGCATGGCTTTCGCATGCCGGCGGAGTGGGAACCCCACGAGGCCACCTGGCTTGCGTGGCCCCACAACCGCACGGATTGGCCGGGGAAATTCGCCCCGATTCCCTGGATTTACTGCGAGATCATCCGGCACCTGGCTTCCGGTGAACGCGTGCACTTGATCGTTGAGGGTCCGGACGGGGAGCGGGCCGCGGCGCGCCACCTCGCCAAACACGCGATCCCCGAAGGCGCGGTCCGCTTCCACCACATCCCCACGAACCGCTCATGGTTGCGCGACACGGGGCCGATCTTCCTGGTTCGCAATGCGGCGACGCGGCGGCGCCTGGTGACCGACTGGCATTTCAACGCCTGGGCCAAGTACGACGACTGGCAGCTGGATGACGCGGTTCCGGGAGCCGTGTCCGGGTTGCTCCGCGCACGCCGTGTCTGCCCGCAATCCGGCAATCCGCGGCGCCGGGTTGTCCTCGAGGGCGGAAGCATCGACGTGAACGGCGCGGGCCTGTTGCTGACAACCGAGGAGTGCCTCCTGAGCGAAGTGCAGCAGCGCAACCCCGGACTGGGCCGCGCGGATATCGAGCGCGTTTTCGCCGACTGGCTCGGCGTCCGGAAAACCATCTGGCTCGGCAGCGGAATCTTCGGCGACGACACGCACGGCCACGTGGATGACCTGGCCCGTTTCACCGACACGACCACGGTGGTGACGGTTGTGGAACCTGACCGCTGCGACCCGAATCACGAACCGCTCAAGGACAACCTGGACCGCCTGCGGGCAGCCCGAGACCTGCGCGGGCAACCGCTCAGAATCGCCAAGCTGCCCATGCCGTCGCCGGTCTGGTTCGACGGGCAGCGCCTGCCGGCAAGTTACGCGAATTTCTACATCGCAAACCGCAGTGTCCTGGTCCCGGTGTTCAACGATCCCAATGACCGGGTGGCACTGAACACGATCCAGAAGCTGTTCCCGACGCGCAGGGCTGTCGGGATTTACTGCGGGGACCTGGTGCTGGGTCTCGGCACGCTGCACTGCATGACCCAGCAGCAGCCCGCCGCCTGAAAATACCCCGCGCGAAGACGGGAATCTGGCGCAAACGCCAGACCCTATCGGTGACCACCGGCCTCGCGCATCGCAAGACGAAGGTTCTGAACCAGGAACCCGGCCGGATACACGTCTCCGGGGGGAATTCCGGCCCGCTCACCCGACGCGATGATCCGCGACCCTTCACCGGCCTGCTCAAGCAGTGCCCACGCGTCGCAAACCGGGGCGATCCGGGATTCGAAATCCCGCCGGGCCGCGGCTGCACGGGATTCGTCCCCCCCCGCACGCTCGAGCCATACCGCCTGCACCACATACCCGGCGCGGCGCAGGGATTCGAGTCTGCGCGGAAGCACGCGCCCGGGCTGACGGATTTCCAGGGCGAAGGAAACGCGCCGGCGCGCGCATTCATCCTGCAACTGCGCCAGGATACGCCGAGCCGCGAATTCGGGCCTGGCATATCCCTTCTCGGGCAGTTCGAAGCGGACCGCATCCAGTCCGAGCAGGGTGAAACTGGCGGGCACGAGATGCGGCGCCCAGGTGCTTTTTCCGGATCCCGCCGGTCCCGCGATCAGCAAGAAACGGGGGGGCGCGGTGATCACCGCGTGGTCATCCCGCCTTCCACCAGACTTTCCCGCCATCGCCGGCGCCAGCCGGGGCCCGCTCCTCCTCCATCGCCTCGCGTAGCGTCCCCGATTTGTCTGCAGCGGCAAATGCTGCCACCACCGCCGGGTCGAACTGCGTGCCTGCCAGCGACAGCACCTCGGATGTGGCCTTCGTCCACCCCCACTCCGTCTTGTAAGGACGCTCATGCGTGAGTGCGTCGAACACATCAGCAAGGGCGGTGATGCGGGCGCCAAGGGGAATCGCGTCCCCGGCAAGATTATGAGGATACCCGTTACCATCCCACCACTCATGGTGGGACGCGGCGATCTGCTCGGCCAGTTGCATCAGCGGGAACTCGCTGCCTGACAGGATACGGGCGCCGATCTGCGTGTGGCTTTTCATGATCTCCCGCTCGGCGTCGGTCAAAGGGGCGCGCTTGAGCAGAATCTGGTCGGAAATGCCTATCTTTCCGATGTCATGCAGCGGCGAAGCTTCCTGGAGCAGGCTGACCTCGGACGGCGAAAGCCCCAGTTCCGTGGCGATGACTCCGGCCATCCTGCCCACGCGGCGCGTGTGTTCGCCGGTGGTGTCGTCGCGAAACTCGGCGGCCAATGCCAGGCGTTCCAACACCTCGTAGCGCGACATTTCGAGTTCCCGGGTGCGCTCCTGCACGCGCACCTCGAGCACCTGGTTGTTCTGCTTGAGCCGGCTGTGAAGGTAGCGCACTTCCAGCAGATTCCGAATGCGCAACATAACCTCGACGGTGTCGAACGGCTTGGGAAGGAAGTCGGTGGCGCCCACCCCGAGGGCGCGACGCTTGGCTTCCGGGCTGACATCGGCTGTCAGGATGAGGATCGGCAGCAACAGGTCCTCACTGCGCAGAGGGGCGAGGGCCTCCATGACCTGAAAGCCGTCCATTTCGGGCATGTGCAAGTCCAGAACCACGAGGTCCGGGCGGAATTGCACAAACTCGGCCACCACCTGGCGTGAATCGGTCAGCGTCTGGTAATTTACGAAACCGGCACGCTGGAGAATCCGGGCCAGCAGACGCACGTTTGTTTCCTCGTCGTCCACCACCAGAATCTTCTGGTCCTTAATCTTATCGTCCAAAATCACAAGGCGTCTCCCTGACCCCAGGGTTCTTCACGCCCCGTCCGGCGTCCAAGCCCGCCGATCGTGGCGTGGGGCGCCCCCTTTTTGCACCGGACCGCCATCCCGGCAGTCTGACAACATCTGCAGAAAACCGACATGCCCCGGAATTCATGCGGACAACTGACTTCAGATTACCACCCGGCCACAGCGGGACACTCAAGGGGTTTCACGCAGTAACGAAGCACCTTTTTCGGGTTGATTGAAAACCCGGTTTGACGACTACGATGAGATGCGGATTGGGCGGCCCCTCGAAAACCCGCAACGGGTCCGGGGGGCGGCGAATCCGACGCCGGGAGGAACGCCGTCCGGCTTTTTTCCACGAAGGAACAGGCCCCAACCCCGTGAGCAACAACGACTTCGTCCACCTGCACCTGCACAGTGAATTCAGCCTTCTTGACGGCGCATGCCGCTTTGACCCGCTGACCAAGCGCATCAAGGAACTGGGCATGCCCGCCGTCGCGCTCACGGACCACGGCAACCTGTTCGGGGCCGTGAACTTTTACAAGGCGTGCAAGGAGACCGGGGTCAAACCCATTCTCGGATGCGAAGTGTATGTGGCGCCCCGCGGCCGCCGCGACCGGGGTGAAAAAGGCGAGCGCACCAGCGCCAACCACCTGCTCCTGCTGGCCCAGGACTACGAGGGTTACCTCAACATCTGCAAGCTGTCGTCCATCGGTTACCTGGAGGGCTATTATTACAAGCCGCGGGTGGACCACGAGGTGCTGGCGGCCCACAGCCGGGGTGTCATCGCCACCTCTTCCTGCCTGAAGGGCGAGATCCCCGAGGCCATCGTGCGCGACGAGGAGCACCGCGCGGACCGCCTTGTGGACTCGTATATCCAAATCTTCGGCCGCGAGAATTACTATTTCGAGATCCAGGACCACAACATCCCGGAACAGAAGAAGGTCATCCGCCGGGTCCGCGAGTACGCCAAGCACTATGGCTGTCCCCTGCTGGCCACCAACGACTGCCATTACGTGTCGCAGAAGGATGCCCATTTCCACGACGTGCTCCTGTGCATCCAGACCGGGAAAACGATGCAGGATGCCAACCGGTTCAAGTTTTCGGGCGACCAGTTCTTCGTGAAGACCGCGGAGGAGATGTACGCGATCTTCCGCGAGATGCCCGAGAGTTGCGCCGAGACGATGGCCGTCGCGGAGCGGTGCAACGTCACCATCCCGTTCCACCAGAAACTGCTGCCGAAGTTCCACCCCGAGGACGGATCCACCGAGGACGAATACCTCCGCACACGGACCCTGATCGGCCTGCGGGAGCGCTACGGAGAGCCGACTCCCGAGCACCTCGACCGCGCGGACATGGAACTCACCTGCATCCGCAACATGGGGTTCAGCTCCTACTTCCTGGTGGTCTGGGATTTCATCCATTACGCGAGGATGAACGGCATCTCGGTGGGCCCCGGTCGCGGGAGCGCGGCCGGGTCGCTGGTCGCCTACGCCCTGGGAATCACGGACATCGACCCCATCGAGCACGGCCTGATTTTCGAGCGGTTCCTGAACCCCGAGCGGGTGAGCATGCCGGACATCGACATCGACTTCTGCTTCGAAAACCGCCATCGCGTCATCGAATACGTGAAGCAGAAATACGGCGACTCGAACGTTTCGCAGATCATCACCTTCGGGACGCTGAAACCCCGCAACGCGATCCGTGACGTGGGACGGGCGATGAACCTCGACCTGCGGAAGGTGGATTCCATCGCCAAGCTTGTGCCCCAGGTGATGAAGGTGGAGAAGGGGAGCACCGGGGTGGACACGGCCCTGAAGGAATGCCAGGAACTGCAGCAGCTTTACGACCAGGACCACGAGACCCGCCAGATCCTCGATTACGCCCGGGACATGGAGGGCATGGCGCGCCACGCCAGCACCCACGCGGCCGGCGTCGTCATCTGCGACCAGCCCATCATGGACGTCGTGCCGGTTTACCGCCCGCCCGACTCCAAGGACATGGCCACCCAGTTCACCATGGGCACCGTGGAGGAACTGGGGCTGCTCAAGATGGACTTCCTCGGGCTCAAGAACCTGACCATCATCGAGAACACCCTGCGCAGCATCCGCCGAAACCACGGCGTGGTGATTGACTGGGCGAAGATTTCGCTGAACGAGCCAAAGACTTACGAGACGCTGCGCAAGGGACACACGTTCGGCGTGTTCCAGTTGGAATCGTCCGGCATGACGGCGCTCGTGAAGAACCTCGGGCCAACCGGTTTCGACGACCTGACCGCCCTCCTCGCCCTGTTCCGCCCGGGACCGCTGGGGTCGGGCATGGTGAAGGATTTCGTGGAGTGCAAGAACGGGCGGAAGAAGCCCACTTACGACCACCCGCTGCTCGAACCGATCCTGCGCGAAACGCACGGCGTGATCCTGTACCAGGAACAGGTGATGAAGATTGCCCAGGTGATGGCCGGCTTCACCCTCGGACAGGCCGACCTGATGCGCCGCGCAATGGGCAAGAAGAAGGCCGAGGAGATGGCGAAACAGCGCAAGTTGTTCGTCGACGGCGCCGTGGACAAGGGAATCGCCGGCAAGCTCGCCAACGACGTCTTCGACAAGATCGACTACTTCGCGGGCTACGGATTCAACAAGTCGCACTCCGCGGCCTATGCCGTGATCTCGTTCCGGACGGCCTACCTGAAGACCTACTTCCCGGTGGAATACATGGCGGCCCTGCTGACCAACGCGATCGGGCAGAAGGCCGAGGACATGGCGCCGTTTTTCGCCGACAGCCGCGAGTCGGGCATCCAGATCCTTCCCCCGGACGTGAACGAGAGCGACAAGCAGTTCACGGCGCGCGACGGCCGGATCCGTTTCGGCCTGGCCGCGGTGAAGAACGTGGGCGAGGGCGCGGTGGAGCGCCTCATCGAGGCGCGGGCAAAGGGCGGCCCCTTCCGCTCGTTCGGGGATTTTTGCTCGCGCGTGGACTTGGGCCAGGTCAACGCCCGCATGATCGAGTGCCTGATCAAGGTGGGCGCGTTCGACTCGCTGGGCGCGCGCAGGTCCCAGTTGCTCGACGCGATGAACGCCGTGCTGGAGGCCGCCGTGGCGCGCCAGCGCGAGGCCGAGTCGGGTCAGGGCAGCCTGTTCGAGATGCTCGAGGAAGCCGAGCCGGGCGACACGCTGGGCGGGCGGGGTATGACCCACGGCGTGTCGGTACCCCTCAAGGACATCCCGGAGTTCTCGGACCGCGAGAAACTCCAGTTCGAGAAGGAACTGATTGGCTTCTTCGTCTCCGGCCACCCGCTTGACGCTTACCGGTGCGACATCGCGAGCTTCGCGACCTGCAAGCTGTCCGAGGTCCCCAGTCAGAAGGACAACTCGGAGGTGACGCTGGTCGGCATGGTCGGGCGGATCACCCCCAAGACCGACAAGAGCGGAGGACAGATGGCCTTCGTGGAATTGAACGACCTCGACGGAACCGCCGAGGCGATCTTCTTCAAGGACACGTTTGCCAAGTGCCGCCAGCACATCGCCGCGGACCAGTTCGTGCTGTTGCGCGGCAAGGTCAGCCACCGCAACGAGCGGGTGAGCATCCTGGCCAACGACCTGCGGCCCGTGGAGGAATTCCGTGACCGCGTTGCGCAGGGGCTGGAGATCATCCTGGATTCTGGCGCGGCGGCTAACGGCACGCTGGACCGGCTGGCCGCGGCCCTGAAATCCTCCCCGGGCAAGAAGCGCGTGAGGCTCCGCGTGGCCCAGGGCGAGGAATCGGAAATCGTTGCCGACCTTGGAAGGGGGCCGCAGGTGGCCCTCACCACGGACCTGCTGAAGCGCGTCTCAAACCTGCCGGGCATCCGCTCGGTGAAATTCATCACGGACTGACCTGATGGACCCGGTCCGAGCGCGGCCCGTTCCCTGGCCGCGCATCGCGTTACTGGCGGTGGCGGTGGTCGCCGTCGTCGCCCGGCTGGCCTACTATTCCGAGGTTTCGGCAAAACCGTGGTTCGGCGTGGCGCTGCTCGACGCCCGGACCATCCTGGAGCAGGCCGGGTATTTGCGGGATCACTTCCGGTTCCCTCCCGGCGCCCATTTCCGTCCGCCGCTCTACACGCTCTTTGTCTGGCTTTTCGTCGAAATGGGAGAACCGGTCACGGCGACCGTGATTCTCGTCCAGCACCTGCTCGGGGTGGCCACGTGCCTTGCGGTGTTTGCCATCGGGCGACGGTGCGGGGGACTTGCCGCAGGCACCGCGGCCGGACTGCTGGCGGCACTGTATGCGCCCGGCGTGTTTTACGAGGGCGAACCCCTCGGCGATTCCCTGGCCCTTTTCCTCAACACCGTCTTCCTGTGGGCGTGGTTGCGCGCCGCGGAGCGCGGGACGACCAAGTGGTTTGCGGCGGCGGGACTGGCGGCGGGACTGGCAGCCATCACGCGGCCCACGATCCTCCCCGTGGCCGCGGTATTTGTGCTTGCGGAACTGGTCCGCATTTTCCGGGCGAACCCGGGGGTGCGCGCAAGCCTTGTCCGTGCCGCTACAGGCCCCGCGCTCTTCTGCGGCGTGATCCTGCTCCTTGTTGGAATTCCCACCTGTCAGAACGCCGCCGCCGGGGACCCCAATCTCGTCTGTTCACAGGGCGGCATCAACTTCTGGATCGGAAACCACGGGAACGCCAACGGGGTGAATGTGGTCATACCCCGTCTCGCGCAGGAAAACCCGTTTTACCCCGACAGCGTCCAGGGCGCCTCGGTTCTGGGTTGGCTGGAGGCGCAGAACGGCGTGGAAATGGGGCGAGCGCTGTTTGCCTCGGCGGACCCGCAGCAGCATCCCAAGGCGTCGGACGTGTCGCGGTTCTGGTACCGTCGCGCCTGGGATTGGATGCGGGCAAACCCGGCCGATGCCGCCCGCCTTTGGGCGAGAAAGACGGTTGCCCTGATCAATGATTTCGAGGTTCGCAACAACCGGGAGTTCGGTTTCGCCCGCCGGCACGAGTCTCTCGTCCTCCGCCTCCTCCCGGTGACATTTGGCTGGCTGGCCTGCTTTGCCGCGGCGGGTGCGGCGGGATGGACCATGCGGCGTGGTTTCCCCCTGGCGTCCTCCGCCAATGCCCCGGCAGTTGCCTGGGTATTTCTCTACACGGTCATCACGGGGTTCGGGATCGTGGCTTTTTTTGTGGCGGGCCGCCTGCGCCTGCCGCTCGTCACCGGCATGTTGGTGCTGGCCGGGATGGGAGCCGCTTCGCTGGTGGAAGCCGCGCTTCGCCGCAGGTGGGCAGCGTTTGCCGCCATGGGGACCGCCTTTGTGCTGGCGGGAATCCTCTCCTTTTCGTTCTGGCCCGGCCTGGATTTCCGGACGCGCCCCGGCGACCCGCCCGGCGGTGGAATCCTCACCACCTCGCAACCGGCGCAAGAGAACTTTCTGCTCGCCGTGGCTTCGCTGGAGAATCAGAAGCCTGAGGCCGCGTTGCGCTATGCGCGGGCCGCGCAAAAAGCCGATCCAGAATTCGACTCGGCCGCGCTCGTGGAAGGCAACGCATGCATGGCGCTCAACGACACGCCGGGTGCCGCCCGCGCCTTCGTCCGTTCCATCCGTTCCGAGCCGCTCGCGCCCGCCCCCCAGGTGAACCTGGGTGTCGTGTTCGAAAAACGCGGAATGTGGCAGGAGGCGGCCGAGATGTACGGGCATGTCTTGGAGACGTATCCCACGCACCCGCGGGCCCTCACGAACCTCGCCGTGCTGCAATATCGGTCGGGCCGCAAAGCGGAAGCCGGCGACACCGCCCGCCGGACCGCCGGCGCCGACGGGCGCAACGCGATCGCCTTCGCCCTGCTTCATGCGGCCGAATCCATCACGACCTCCGCAAGGGAGACCCCGGCGCCATCCTTGTCAGCAGCCCAGCAGGCAAGGGTGGCCCGCATCCTGGAGCAGGTCGAGGCGGAAAAGCCGCTCCCCCGCCCGGTGGATTTGGGCAGCCGGCGCCCGCTTGCCGAATTGCTGAACGCCGCACTCACGGCGCGCTGAATAACGGCCCGCCGATTCCGTAAATCCGCATGGTTGCGCGCCCTGCGCGTACACCCCAAGGTGTGCCGAGGTAGCTCAGTTGGTAGAGCAGGGGACTGAAAATCCCCGTGTCGGCGGTTCAATTCCGTCCCTCGGCACCACTTCCTCCCCTTTTCCCGAGGTTCTGCCAGTCCGAAGCCCTGTCGGGCGTTTTCCTCTTGCTCTCGCGCCAGATCGGAAGCGCGCCTTCTTCCGGCAAATTCTGCGCAATATCGGCGGGTTGCGGTTTCGGCGCAATCTGGGGTCGCCCCGTCCCATTTTGCATGGCGGCGTCCGGCGCGGTCGCGCCGTCGGCGCAAGACAATAGGGTTGCGAATGGCGCGCCGGGACCGTATCGTCCGAACCGTGATGAAAACGGCCATGATGCGCAGCCGGCTTGTTCCGGCCATGTTGGTGGGAATTGCTCTTTTGATGACCGGGTGCGGCGGCCGCGGTCCGCGCGATCCGGCGGCGGGCGGGAAACGCACCGTGAGCATCTACACGATGCAGCTCAAGCCCATGTTCACCTCGTACATGGAGCGCGTTTTCTCGGAGTTCGAGCGGGCGAATCCCGGCGTCGCGGTGAAGTGGATCGACCAGCCGGCACAGGAGTACGAGACGAAACTCCTGTCCATGGGTCTGTCCGGGGACACGCCGGATGTGATGAATCTGCCCTACGAGATGATCCTTCATCTTCGCGAGAAGGGCCTGGTGGCGAACATCGCCGACCGGGTGTCGTCGGCCACGCGGGCACAGTACCTGGAACCGGTCATAAGGGAGGGATGCACGCTGGGCGGGGAACTCGTGGCCCTGCCGTGGTACCTGTCCAGCACGATCACAATCTACAACAAGGCTATCCTGACGGCTGCCGGCCTGGACCCGGCCAAACCCCCGCGCAACAACGCGGAATTGTTCGCAATGGCGCGGCAGGTGAAGGCGAAGACGGGCGCGTTCGGGTTCATCGTGAACTTCACCGAGGACGGAATGCTGAAGACCATCCTGGCGGGCGAGGGAATCCCGCTGGTGGATCCGTCCGGCAAGAAGGCGGCCTTCAACACCCCGGAAGCCGCGGCCCTGCTCGGCGAATACAAGAAACTGTACGACGGTGGCGTCATTCCGCGCGAGTCGGCCACTGCCGAACACCGCACGGCCATCGACTACTACAAGCGCGGGAAGACGGCTTTCATGATGACCGGCCCGCAATTCCTGCACTTCATCCGCAACGAGGCGCCCGACATTTACAGGAACACGGGGGTCGGTTACGCCTTCCCGGTCGGCAAGACCGGCGACTACATTGTCGACATCCAGGCGCTCTCGATCTCCTCGCGCTCGAAGGTGCCCCGAGAAGCCCTCGACCTTGCCCTCTGGGTGACCAACGGGAAGAACCAGTACGAGTTCGCCAAGGTGGTGACGATTTTCCCGTCGGTGAAGGAGACGCTGGAGCGTCCGGAATTCGTATCCTTGGGCAAGGACCCCGTCGAGCAGGAGGCGCGACGAATCGTGGTGAAGCAGTTGCAGACAGCCACCGTCGTGGTGCCCGATCTGCCGCGAATGGCGGACCTGAACAAGGCCATGAACGAGGCCATCATCCGCGTCCTGACCCAGAATATGCCGCCGGACCAGGCGCTGAAGGATGCGGAGCGGCGCTGGAACGAATTCCTGGCCCGGTGACGGACGGCAGACCCGGATGAACCGCACAAAACTGCGCACCTCGCTGAAGGCATACGCCTTCCTGGCGCCCGCGTTGGCCATCCTCGGGATCTTCCTGGTGCTCCCTGTCCTCCAGGTCTTCCGTCTTTCGTTTTTCCATTACAACCCGTGGAATGACACTCAGACTTTCCTGGGGCTGGACAACTACCGGAGACTTGCGTCGGATCCCGAGTTCCGCACGGCGCTCGCCAACAGTTTCAAGTACCTGGTCGTTACGCCCGTCATCGTGGTGCTCTCGCTGGCCCTGGCCCTCCTGGTGGAACCCCGCCTGCCCGGGATCAATTTTTTCCGGGCGGCCTATTACGTGCCGGTTGTCACCACCGCGGTGGTGGTGGGCAT